>Ga0247722_10002265_pt1 | contig 10055 bp, 7 predicted proteins | sample MSEWelMarce3H_FC_FD_189094 | JGI IMG/M metagenome (GOLD analysis project Ga0247722, IMG submission 189094) | Subsurface sediment microbial communities from gas well in West Virginia, United States - MSEEL Well Study Marcellus 3H_FC | ecosystem: Environmental > Terrestrial > Deep subsurface >...
GTATGGAATATTGATCCTGAGCGTATGAAAAAGCGTCGACCACATTTAGTGCCATTGTCTACTCAGGCTATAGCGGTGATAAAAGAAATTCACTCCTTTACGGGTTTTAGGGAGTTGCTATTTCCAAACCGCAACAGGCCGCTAGAGCCGATGAGTGACGCGGCAATTAATAAAGTCATTTCCTTGTTGGGTTATAAAGGTAGGCTGACTGGGCATGGCTTTCGCCACACGATGTCCACTATTTTGCACGATAATAATTTTGAAAGTCATTGGATTGAATTGCAGCTTGCTCATGTGGATAAAAACACGGTGCGCGGGACGTATAACCATGCTCAATACCTTAGTCAGCGACAAGTGATGTTGCAGTGGTATGCGGATTATTTAGAGGGGCTTGAGGATGAAAAAAACATATCTACAAAGCGATTAACATAGGCAGTACAGTCAATAAACCGTATCAAATTCAGTAAACTATTTTACGATAACCCTCTAATGATTTAATTAATTCAAAAGTAGATTTTTTGAAAAAAGCTTAAGAAAATCTGCATACAAATATCTTGCTTTACCGATAGATAAATTATGGAAATCTTAAAAGAGTTCTCAGTACAGGTAAGTACACTTGCAGATTTTTAACTTTAATGTAATTTTTTGTAAGGATATATCTTCGCGTTTAGACGACATTGGACTCTATAGTAAGAGTTTGTACTCCTCTTGCGTAAAGCTCTCATTTGCACTCCACTTTATCAGATTATTCGCACCGTGTATGGTGATCAAAGTTCAACAGTAATTACTATTGAACGCAATTATGTGGGCGTTATTAGCTCCACTTTCTTTAATCTGTTCAGAGGTGTGTGATGACAACTTTACTTGAGATCAACCGCAGATTGTCTCTACTTCAGCACATAATTGCTGCTGACCTTCAACCTGGAGACCCTGGCTACTTCAAGCTCGTACAACGCTTTATGCCGATTCAGATTCCGTTAGGAGTTGTCACTGATTTACCACCAGACCTTAATGACGTAGGAGAGGACAACGCGGCAATGTGGGAGCCTGGCAAAGAGTCCAATGGTTTTTTTATGGTTCTAGGAGCATCTGGGTCGGGAAAGACTGAATGCCTAAAGAAGATTGGGTATGAGATAGTTAAACATGCCATTCCTGTACTTACTCTTGATTTTCACGGTGATGTCATTTTTTCGCACATGCACTCTGTGCTTATATCTTCTGGATGTGCCAGTGTCGTAGGTGTTAATCCTTTGGCAATACCGTTTGATTTTTCGGGTCAGATTGGGCCGAAGGATCAGCGTAATGCTATGGTTTCCATGTTTACGCGTGCTATTCCAGCACTGGGTCACAATCAACGCTGTATCCTTCAGGAGGCTATTGAGGCAGCATTTCGTTCGGCAGGAATTATGGACGACAATATTTGTACTTGGTCTTTGCATGCACCCCAGATGAAGAGGGTTCTGGATATTTTGTATTTTTGGTCAGATGATGAGCGTCGGAAGCTTGATCGAGCATCTATTCGAGGGTGCATCTCGGCGATAAAAAACCTCTTTGATCATCCAATTTTCCAGCGGATGCAGACGCTAAGTATTGAGCAAATTTTGTCTTCCAATACACGTATCGATCTTAGTAAGGTCGTCGATGACGGTGTTCGTTTCGTTGTCACTGAGACCTTGCTTAGAATGATATTCAACGCTTTGCGCCAGCTAGGACCTATTCCTGTTTATCCTGCTGATGACTCCGAGCGATTCCGGATCTTTATTATTATCGATGAGGCCAAGATACTGAGCATGGGACGTGGTGATCCTAACGGGAGAGACAGAATTCTGAATGTACTAGCAACTGAGGGACGCAAGTTTGGTATTGGCCTGATCTTGGCTTCACAGGTTGGTGATCACTTTGGGGATGAAACAAAGGCAAACATTTCCTCGCGATTGGTGCTTAAACCGATGGATTTTAATGAGGCCAAAAAGAATGCTAAGGATGTTCAGTTAGCTCCTGAGAAAGTGGCCAACCTGAGAGGTTTTGGCGATGGTTTTTTTCTTTCTGGAGCGAATGGTCGAGCGATTCGTGTTCAGGTTCAGCCAATTAAGATGTGATAATGCCTAATAATGCTTTGATTGTGTGAAGTATTTGCGTCCCTTGTTACGGATTGTACCCAGTTGGTGTGCTGTGACACTGATGAGGTAAAATGTATTTCCATCATGAATTACTGTCTCTGTATAGCAGCTCAAAAGCTGCGACTTTGACCTAGAGGGTCAATTTTAAACTGGCATTAGGGGGGGGGCATTTTTACATGGGCAGTGACAATTAGGCGTAGGCATGATTCATCGTGATAATACAGAAGAGGTTAAAAATGCAATAAACGCGGTGGGCTATTTGGCTAAGTATGAGAAAGATGATCAGTATTTACGGATGAAGCCCAAAGGTAGACGGACATTTGGGACTGGCGTGAATTGATAAAGGCGAATATCAGAGCAGATAATTTCTTACATACACGTCCGATGGTATGCGGGAGAGCGTCCCGTATAACCGAGGATACTGACATGAACATGCCTATCAATACACCCATTAGCAATTAATCCATCTACAAAATGCTCCGTATGAAAGAATTGATTGAATATACAGGGTTAAGCCGCTCAACACTGTATGACATGATAGATGTCAAATCAAAACGCTATGATTATGATTCTACCTTTCCACGAGGCATTAAACTAACCGAAGCTACCGTGTGTTGGTTGGAGTCAGAGGTTAATACGTGGATTGACAGCAAAATCTTGCTAAGTAGAGGGCTATGAAGGTGTGTTGCTGAATGTGTGGGTTTAGTCCCCTGATCATTATCAGGGGCAATAGTCGCCAAATTGAGTATGCCATTACAGTCACCATAGAGCATGCTTGCGACAAGTCATTAATTGTTTTTTTATCATTTTCATGCCTATAACCAGAGCGAGAGATATACCAATAAATCATTATTGGTTAAAATGAATTGGATTTGTGCGTATTTAGTGCATAATCTAATTTTATTATTGGCTAGAAGGAGGCTGCAATGCTAGTTGAGTTCCGTGTTAAGAACTTTCGATCCCTGCGTGATGAGCAGGTATTGAGCCTTGTCGCTTCCAATGACAAAACCTTGATAGATTCACATGCCTTAATGACGGGTCTTAATGCCGTCCCCGCTTTATTGCGTAGTGCGGTGGTTTATGGAGCCAATGCCAGTGGTAAGTCAAATCTCATTAAGGCTATGCAGTTTATGCGTGGTGTGGTGACAGAGTCAGCCACCATTATGCAGCCAGCGCAAGCCTTCAATGTTCAACCGTTTCGATTAAACAGTGAATCCAATCATCAGCCTATTGAATTTGAAATCACCTTTATGCTGCAAGGTGTGCGTTATCAGTACGGATTTAGCTTAACAAGTCATCGTATTCTCAGTGAATACTTGTTGGTTTATAAAGCCTTCAAGCCGCAGCGATGGTTTGACCGTTATGTAGATACGGAAACGGGTAAAGATGTTTATGAGTTCGGTACGGGTCTAAAAGGGCCTAAGAGCGTGTGGGAAGGGGCTACGCGTGATAATTCATTGTTTTTATCCATGGCAGTACAACTGAATAGTGAGCAGCTACGACCAGTATTTGATTGGTTCTATCACCATTTAGTTATCATTAACGAAGTCGCGCCCTTAACGCCGCAATTTTCAGTACAAATGCTGCAACAGGTGGAGCAACGTAAAGCGATCTGTGACTTTTTGATGGCAGCGGATATTAGCATTGCGGATATTGATGTGGTGACGCAGAGAAAAACAGGGCAGGTCGTGCGTTTTGATTTGGCGATTGGCAAACCCGAAGTACGCATAGAAGAAATTGAAGAGAATCAATTACGCTTTCATCATGTTACCGAGAAGGGTAAAGCCGTCTTTGATTTGGCTGAAGAATCAAGCGGTACGCGTAATTTATTGTTTCTTGCAGGGCCAGTGCTGGATATTTTAAATAAAGGTTTGACATTGGTGATTGACGAGCTGGATACCAGTTTGCATACCTTGCTAGTGCGTGAATTAGTACAGCTATTTCACCAGCCTACGCTGAATAGCAAAGGCGCACAGCTGATCTTTACCACGCACGATACGTCATTATTGGATGCCCCCAATTTATTTCGTCGTGATCAAATTTGGCTTGTTGAAAAAGACCGTGAGCAGGCTTCGAGTCTTGTGAGTTTATCTGAGTTTAGTCCACGTAAAAATGAGGCCTTAGAACGCGGTTATTTGATGGGACGTTACGGAGGTGTTCCTTTTCTAGAGCATCATTTGGGAGTCAAACATTAATGGCGCGTAATAACTCCCCAAAAGCACGTCAACGCCAACAACTTGAGCGTAAGCAAAATCAGCGTGCTAGTTATGATCGCATCTTGATCGTGTCTGAGGGTAGTAAGAGCGAACCGTTATACTTTAAAGAAATTCGCTCTGCATACCGTTTGCATACAACCAATGTAGAAGTTCGACCTAGTGAGTTAGGTACGGCTCCCATACAAGTGGTGCAATATGCAAAAGAGCTGTTTGAAAACGGTGATGCCCATAAAGGGATTTTGCCGCGAGCTTTTGAGCAAGTGTATGCCGTTTTTGATAGAGATGACCACGAAAGCTATTTTCAAGCACTGAGGTTGGCGGAGTCGTTGAATGGCAAATTGCGTAATGATGCTAGGCAAGTAATTATGTTCAAAGCGATTGCATCGGTGCCGAGTTTTGAATTATGGCTGTTATTACATTTTGAAGATGTTCAAGCACCATTGCATCGGGACGAGGTTCTTGGAAGGCTAAAGCGACATATACCCCGTTATGAAAAAGGGATGGATGCGGTGTTTGCAATAACACGTTCAACCTTGGCAGTTGCATCGCAACGCGCCCACATACTAGCAAAGCGGTTTAACGCCGATACTGTACCAGAACCTTATACGGCTGTTGTTGAGCTTGTACAATTATTGACTCAATTACGGCAATAACCGAGTTTGCATAAAAAACGGGTTTAAAATACGCGACATTAATCTGCTATTTGATAATGATGCTTAATTCGTAACTTTTCTAATTGTTGAATATAGGTTATTGCGTCGGCTTTAAAGTCAAATACTTCTACCTTACGCCGAACCTTCTTACACCCAATACGCCCCCATTCACATGACACGACATAAGCGTTAAACAAATCACTGGCCAATGAAATCGCATAAAAGCGAAAGCAATTGCGTCTAGGGTCTATTTTAGTCCAAGTAGAAATCATCAGAGTCACCATAGCTTACAAAATACACACCATGACCTTAAAACGGCATTCATCACCTGTCTAGCCTAAATCCTCATTAACACGACAGTCAACGTCGTGTTAATGAGGGTGGAAGCCTAAGAGCTAGTTTTTAAGATGCTGAATCATCTCACTTGGGTTGTAACTTAGTGGTTGTTTGGGAGACCATTGAAATCATTGATTTGATGTATTGAAAATTACTACAATCGAGACAGGCAACATTTAAATAGTTAATTGAGTCCAGATTCATTTATGCTAGGCTCAATATCTCTAATTGGTTAGGTGGCAGCAATGTTTTGAGCATTGAGAATAACAAATAGAGTAATGTGGCTATAGAACACAATGAGGAGGTGATGTGCTTAAACTTGAAGAAATAAAAAAAGGTATTCAAATTCGCGGCATACAAGTTGATGATATTGTGCGTGTATTTCAGGTTGACATTCTTGGCGATAACGAAATTACCGTCTATTACAAAGACAACCAAGGTCGTTTAGGCGAGCAAATGCTTTTTCGGGCTGATGAAGCACGTTTAGAGATTGCTCAAGGTGGAAGGCACTGGGCTTTTGATGCGGATGGCGATGAGTTTAAGCTGGCACTGGAAGCATATCGTATTAATTTAGCCTATCTTTTTGACCCCATGATGGCTGTGCATACTTCCAATGTAGAGCCATTACCTCATCAAATTTCCGCAGTTTACGAACACATGCTACCACGCCAGCCGTTGCGCTTTGTCCTTGCGGATGACCCAGGTGCTGGTAAAACGATTATGGCTGGCTTGCTGATTCGTGAGTTACTCATGCGAGCCGATGCTCGTCGTATTTTGATTGTGTCACCAGGTTCATTGAGTGATCAATGGCAAGATGAAATGCTGGAAAAATTTGGTGTTCAATTCGAAGTTTTTAGTCGGGAAAAGCAAGAGCATTGTGCATCAGGGAATTATTTTGAAGAACAAAATCTATTAATTTGTCGGCTAGACCAGTTATCTCGCAATTTGGAATTTCAAGACAAAATCAAAAATACAGAATGGGATTTAATCATTGTCGATGAAGCCCATAAGTTATCCGCCAACTATTATGGTAGTAAGGTCAATAAAACTCAGCGTTTTTTATTGGGCGAGCTGTTAGGCACAATTACTCGTCATTTTCTGTTAATGACAGCTACTCCTCATAACGGTAAGGAAGAGGACTTTCAAATATGGCTATCATTATTGGATAGTGATCGCTTCTATGGAAAGTTCCGCGAAGGTGCGCATAAAGTTGATGTTTCAGACATGATGCGCCGTATGGTTAAGGAAGAGTTACTTCGTTTTGATGGCAGACCCTTATTTCCTGAGCGTCGTGCATATACAGCGAACTATGATCTTTCCCCTCTTGAAGCCTGTTTATATGCAGATGTGACGGACTATGTTCGTAATGAAATGAACCGTGCAGATAATCTAGATGGTAAGCGTAAAGGCACAGTTGGTTTTGCCCTGACCCAGTTGCAAAGACGTTTAGCGTCAAGTCCAGAGGCGATTTATCAGTCACTAAAACGACGACATAAACGACTGGAAGAACGGTTAGAAGAAATGAAGTTAGTGGCTCGTGGTCATGCGGTAAAGAAGGGTATTGCTGAAACGCTTGGTGAGTACACAATTAAAAAGCAATTGGATATTCCTGAAAATTTAGATGAACTTGATGAAGAGTTAAGTGCAGCAGAATATGAGATGTATGCGGAGCAAGTTGTTGATCAAGCAACAGCCGCTGAAACTATTCATGAATTAGATGCAGAAATTGTTATTTTGAAAGGTTTAGAGTATCAGGCACTACAAGTCGTACAGTCGAAAAGCGATCGCAAATGGGAGGAGTTGTCGAACCTTCTGCAAGATAAACCTGAAATGTTCACAGCAAGTGGTAGTCGTCGAAAGTTGATTATATTCACAGAACACAAGGATACCTTGAATTATTTGGTGGGTCGAATATCCGATATGTTGGGACAGCCAGAAGCTGTTGTGATTATTCATGGCGGTACTAATCGTGATCAACGTCGTAAAGCACAGGAGGAGTTTAGGAATAACCCTGATGTGGTTGTACTTGTTGCGACTGATGCGGCAGGCGAAGGCGTTAACTTACAAAACGCTAATTTAATGGTCAACTATGATTTGCCTTGGAATCCTAATCGTTTGGAGCAAAGGTTTGGTCGGATTCACCGTATTGGACAAACTGAAGTCTGTCATTTGTGGAATTTGGTCGCCAATGAAACACGGGAAGGCGAGGTTTTCAAAAAACTATTCGATAAGCTGGAAATAGAAAAGAAAGCATTGGGTGGCAAAGTATTTGATATTTTGGGTGAAGCCTTTGAAAATCAGTCACTCAAAGATTTACTGATAGAGGCGATTCGTTATGGCGAGTCAGCAGAGGTTAAACAACGTTTGAATCAGGTTATTGAAGGTGCATTAGATACGAGCCATTTGAAGGAAATCCTACGTCGTAATGCGTTAGTTGAGCAGCATATGTCATTGGATGATCTGTATGCCGTAAAAGAAGAAATGGAAAAAGCCGAAGCTAGGAGGCTACAACCGTATTTTATTCGAGCTTTTTTCTGTGAAGCTTTTCCGTTGCTTGGCGGAGAAATGCGCCCTCGTGAGTCGGGTCGTTTTGAAGTCCGACATGTGCCAGCAGTCTTTCGCGAGCGTGATCGTGTCATTGGGGAAACCCGTACACCCGTATTAAAGAAATACGAACGAATTTGTTTTGATAAGCAGCAAGTGCGTATGGATGGTAAACCAATGGCTGATTTAATTCATCCAGGCCATCCACTCATGCATACCACTACTGATCTTATTTTGACATCGCATCGTGCTAAGTTAAAACAAGGCGCAATATTAGTTGACCCGAATGATGACTCTACAGAGCCAAAGATTCTTTTTATGATTGATCACTCAGTACGTCAAAGCACTAGTGATAATCCTGTCGTTGTTTCTCGTCGGTTACAATTTGTAGAAATTGACAGTCAAGCTAAGGTTTCAAACTCAGGATGGGCTCCACATTTAGATCTGGAAGCAATCAATAAATACGACTTAAGTTTAGTTAAAGATGTACTGGAGCAGTCTTGGCTCAAAAATGATTTAGATTCTTTAGCATTACAATACGCATCGCGTCATTTGGTTCCAGAACATTATCAAGAAGTTAAGGCAAGATTAGAAAAGCAGGCAGATAAAACGCTAGCAGCTGTCAATGAGAGACTCGTCAAAGAAATTAATTATTGGTCAGACCGTTACATCAAATTGACGGATGATGTTGCTGCGGGCAAACAGCCACGAGTGCAGCCAGAAATGGCGCGTCGGCGAGTCGATGAATTAACAGAAAGGCTTAATCAGCGTAAGCGAGAATTAGCCACGATGAAAAATGTAGTTTCAAGTACCCCTGTCGTATTAGGCGGGGCTTTGGTTATTCCTCAGGGATTATTAGCTCAAAGAAAAGGTGAAACAACATTTTGTGTAGATGCTCAGGCGCGGGCGAGAGTAGAAAGAATTGCAATGGCAGCGGTAGTTGCCGCTGAACAAGCGAGAGGTTTTATAGTACGAGATGTATCGGCTGAAAAGTGTGGTTGGGATATTACGTCACGTCCACCCGTAAATATAGATGGTTCAATTTTACCTGATCGACATATTGAGGTGAAAGGACGTTCTAAGGGACAAAGTACAATTACAGTCAGTCGTAATGAAGTTTTATATGCTTTAAATCAAGCGGATAAGTTTATACTAGCGATAGTGCTAGTAAATACAGATAATAGTTTTGAAGGTCCGTATTATATTGCTAATCCGTTTACTAAAGAGCCTGATTGGGCCGAAACGAGTAAAAACCTAGATTTAGCAGCATTATTAGAAAGAGCAACATTAATTTAAAGAGTGATTATCCATTTAGGTGACTAAATGAGAGGAGTGCATAATGCGTTTAGACGCAATAGAGTTAAAAAACTTTCGCTGTTTTGAGCAGCTAAAAGTCACATTCCATCCTCAAATGACGGTATTGATTGCAACTAATGGAGGAGGCAAAACCTCTATTTTGGATGCAGTTCGTATTGCCGTGTGGCCATTTGTAAAAGGATTTGACTTGGGTAGTCAAACAGGAAAGTCGGCCACGATTCAAATTGACGATGTGAGATTAGAAAAACAACCAAATGGTAATATGGAGCCAAAAGAAAAGACAGAAGTCAATGCAACTGGTGTTTGGGATAATAATGGCCAAGTAAAAACATGGTTGCAGTGGCGAGACAGTATTAAAAAAGGAACAAACAGTAAGGGTGATGCATCAACAGCCGAATTGACGAACCAATATGCTAAGTCTATGCAAAAAAAGGTTTTTGAGGGTAAAGAGCAGATTGATTTGCCCTTAATAGCCTACTTGGGTACAGGCCGTTTATGGTATCAAAGTCGGTATTCGTCTGAGGCGGCAGATGTCGTTTTATCTAAAAATGAATATTCACGTACTTCTGGTTATTTGAATTGTTTGACACAATCCTCAAGCTTTAAGCAATTTGTTGATTGGTATGGCTGGGTGTACCGCAGTTACCGTGAAGCACAAATTTTAGCGATTGAAAAAGGTATAGAGTTAGACGAATCAGATAGTTTTTTCGCACAAGCAATTCATGTGGTTAAGACATCTGTGAATCATCTGATTACAAAAATAACTGGTTGGCGGGATATTGCCTACAGTGCCCAATATCATCAGCAATTGGTGCTGAGCCATCCTGAACATGGCACATTGCCTTTAGAAATGTTAAGTGACGATAAAT
>Ga0247722_10002266_pt1 | contig 10050 bp, 9 predicted proteins | sample MSEWelMarce3H_FC_FD_189094 | JGI IMG/M metagenome (GOLD analysis project Ga0247722, IMG submission 189094) | Subsurface sediment microbial communities from gas well in West Virginia, United States - MSEEL Well Study Marcellus 3H_FC | ecosystem: Environmental > Terrestrial > Deep subsurface >...
ATTTAATTGTATTGAAGAACATTCTGATAAAAATATATTATTTTTTTGTGATAATAATTCTTATAAATTAAAAATCAAAAATAAATATAATAATGTTATTATAACTAACAGTGAAATTGGACATACTAGTTTATCGAATACAACAGATAAACAAGTATTAGATTCAGTTACTGAATTTTATTTAATGACTAATTCGGAAAAAATAATTGCTGCGTCAGAATCTGGATTTTCTATAATATCATCCAAATTTAAGAATATTCCTTTAATAAAATTATATTAGAATTAGAACCACGGTTTCAACAATAATTGCCTGTCCGTATCATTTGTGGTAATTGGATGAGCAATCGGCACTGCTAATGTGCTAACATCGCTAATATATTTAACATAACCCTGAACCTCACTATAAACTTGCTGAATCGAATAGTCTAAAACGAGTTGGTTAAGCGCCTCAATTTGTTGAGTAATATGGGTTGGTTGATTTGCCGAGTTTTGTAAATAAACACTGCGCATGATTATTTTTAAAGAGTCGCAGTCTTGTTCGCCTATAATATGCTGCCCTCTTGATTTTTTATAAACCCCTGCTCTTATCCCATTTTGTATTATTTTTATATTTTGATGAGAGAAAAAAAGGTTAGATAGGGTCGTTTCATCCCATAAACCTTCAGTTGGATTTCTATAAGAGGAGCACTGATGCGCGGGTATTTTGTCATACATTTGAAATAATTTTGAAGTATTGGGTGTTTTTATATCTACTCTTCCATTGGTTGTTCTATTCATTACTATATTATAAACTTTTAAAAAAAAACTAAATTTTACTCTTTACTTTGCTTAACTTTTATAAAATAGGTTTTAAATTTTGCTCCACTTTTTCTAAAAGTGGAAAAAGTGGATTTGCTAAACTTTTTTTAAAAGTTTATTATATATGGCATCATTTCAAAAAACACTATTATTAATTGCTGCAATTGTTTTACTTTTAGCACTTTCATTTATTAGTTTAATGTTATACAATACTAAAAAAGACAATTGGCCTCCAATCGTCCCACAATGCCCAGACTGGTGGAAAGCAGAAACAGATCCTTCAGGTAATATAATTTGTAAAAATGTTCAAAATCTAGGCACGTGTTCTGCCGATTTTAATCCAAATGCTTCCGAATATTTGGGTTCCGATGGATTATGTAAAAAGAGTGAATGGGCAAATGGTTGTGGTATATCATGGGATGGCGTTACTTATGGTGTGGATAACCCTTGTAAACAATAAAAGTAATAACTTTATAAATATTTATACAATTAAAGAATAAATATTTATATTTTGGATTTTCTATAACCTTTTGGGTCTTTGATAAACATAACTTTTGCTCTTCGCTTCACATAACTTTTGCTCCACTTTTTTTTAAAAGTGGATTTATACCAAAGTCATACCAGACAACTCAACCATCATTCTGTTACTGGTTGTTTCAACCAATAGACCGTTCGCATAAACACCATAGTTCATGTAATAGTCGCTGTGTTCCAAAGAAAAGTGCCAAATAGTATGAACACCTTCCTCTTCAAATATTTTTGTTCTATCATCAACACATGCGGGCAATCTGTAATAGGTCTCAGTAATATAAATTTTACCAAGAACTTCCTGGGTCTTTTCTATTTGCTCATGGTCTTTGAAATTCTTAATCAAAATAGAATGGCAACCAGTTATAACCAAATCTTCAGTTAACTCAGGGTATTCAGATGTAGAGCATCTGTATAATTTATTCTTGGAACGAATATCATTCACGTTATGATACATTTTGGAATAACCAATATGCTCAATCTTTTTGAAACCAGAAGAAACAGTCTTAACTAGGTCGCCGTTTCTTAGGTCCTGGACAGCAACGTATCCTTTATCAGTAAGAATCTTGGAACCCTCTTTGAAACAAATAATATTATAAGTAAACCCGTTTGTAATAGTTGCGTTACCAAATGGAGATTGAACAACAACATTTACAGTACCAGGAGCATGAGCAGGTGTTACACAGGTTATTGTTGTAGCTGTTATAACAAGTATTGTAGCAGCAGTACCACCAAAAGTAACTCCCGTTACACCTGCTGCTTCAAAACCAGTACCTGTTATAGTTACTGTGGTTCCTCCGTCTTTACTGCCTGAACTTGGCGAAACAGTTGTAGCTGTAGGAGCATCAATAACTTCTATAGTAGCAGATGTTGAATAATATTGTGTAAAATATACAGCAGCATAAGAAGTAGCGCTATCTGTTTTTAATGTTACACTTCCTCCAGCTCCATTGTACTGTGTTATATTAGAATTTATACCTCCAGATACTGTAGGAGGATTATCACTACTTCCAGCAATACTTGTTACATTACTATTTATTGTGTATATCACATTGTTTGCAAATCCTCCACTGGTATAAAATGCACTATTGCCGCCAAAACCATTAATAGTTGTAACAGTATTAGGAATTGTAATATTTGTAAAAGAATTACATTGATTAAAACTTTGTTCTTCTATAGTTGTTAATGTTTGAGGCCACATTACAGTTGTTAATCCATTACAACCATCCCAAAACATACCATACGGAATTGTTGCCATTGTTAAACCAGAAAAATCAAGGAGAGTTAAATTATCAATTCCATCTGCAGCACTAAAATAATATTGACCTGACATTGTAAAAGCTCCAGTTCCAACAATTGTTGTGATACCGGTTAAGGATTGCGAGTCTGTGCCAAAACCGGCTGCTGCAAAGGCATCTTTAGCTCTACTAAGAGCTATATCTGAAAATGAATCCGATGTATAAACAGCAAGTGGATCTCCTAGTCCCCCACCAGAAGTAAGATTATAATTAGGACCATCACCTGTGCCAGTAACAGTTGAAGGAAATGGATTAGGAACGACCGGCATATCCGCTATTGTAAAGGTAATTGTAAGAGTACCAGACATTTATAAATACTATAAATAAAATAAAATAAAATATATTTCTAAATAAAATATATTTCTAAATAAAATATATTTCTAAATAAAATATATTTCTAAATAAAATAATGAAAACCAATCTTTTGCTCCACTTTTTTTAAAAGTGGATTTTTAAAAGTGGATTTATACCAAAGTCATACCAGACAACTCGACCATCATTCTGTTACTGGTTGTTTCAACCAATAGACCGTTCGCATAAACACCATAGTTCATGTAATAGTCGCTGTGTTCCAAAGAAAAGTGCCAAATAGTATGAACACCTTCCTCTTCAAATATTTTTGTTCTATCATCAACACATGCGGGCAATCTGTAATAGGTCTCAGTAATATAAATTTTACCAAGAACTTCCTGGGTCTTTTCTATTTGTTCATGGTCTTTGAAATTCTTAATCAAAATAGAATGACAACCAGTTATAACCAAATCTTCAGTTAACTCAGGGTATTCACTTATACAACATTTATACAATTTATCCTTGGAGCGAATATCATTCGCGTTATGATACATTTTGGAATACCCAATATGCTCAACCTTTTTGAAACCAGAAGAAACAGTCTTAACTAGGTCACCGTTTCTTAGGTCCTGGACAGCAATGTATCCTTTATCCGTGAGAATCTTGGAACCCTCTTTGAAACATATTACAGGAGGACTATTTACATTTATAGTAACCGACGGAAAAAAAGTGCTAAAATATATAGCAGCAGCAGAAGTTGCGCTATCTGTATTTAATATTACGTTTCCTGCGATATATGAATTAATACCTTGATTTATGTTAGCACCAGCAGGCATAGTTGTTACATTACTGTTTATTGTATAGGTTAGCACATTAGTAGCGGTTGGTGAGTTTTGCTCAAAAGAATATTGTCTAATAGTTGTAACTGTGTCAGGAACAACAACATTTAACAAACTATTACAGTGGTCAAATACACCACCTTCATTGTCACCAGAATTACCTATATAAATTAGTCCTTGAGGCCAACTAATAGTAGTTAAATTATCGCAATTTCCAAAAGTGGCTTGTGATAACTCAGATATCGTAGCACCACTCAAATTAATACTAGTTAAAGAACCACAATATTGAAAATAGTATGAAGGGAATACAAATGTTCCTGTAGCAGAATTAACTGATATTAAATTTGCTACATTTGGGCAATTTCCACCAAAAGTAGTAAATCCAGTTGCTTCATATATGTTAGCAGACGTGTTAAAATAAGTTATTACTCCATCACTAATAGTAGCACCAAAGTTAGCGCTAAACGTCAAAGAAAGAGAAGTCATTTTATAGTATACCAAAATAAAATAAAAATATATTTCTAAATAAAATAATTCTTTTAAATCAAGGGTTTAAAAGAATAACAATTAATCTATATAATGGACAAAATAGACTTAAATAAAATATTACAGAGAGAAGAAATTGTGTCTAATATTAAAACTATTTTAACTAATTTTGAACTAAACAAGAATAATTTATTGTTCAAAAAAGGTATTTACATATATGGAGACCCAGGGTCAGGAAAATCGTCATTTATTACAAACATTTTAAAAGAAATGAATTATGATGTTATTAAATATGACGCAGGTGATATTCGTAACAAGTCAATTATAGATACAATTACAAAACACAACATGTCAGATAAAAACATTATGAGCATGTTTAACAATAATATAAAAAAAATCGCAATTATAATGGACGAAATTGATGGCATGAACAATGGTGACAAAGGAGGTATTAATACTTTGATAAAATTAATACGACCCAAAAAAACAAAAAAACAGAAGTTAGAGGAAATAACAATGAATCCAAGTATAGGGAATCATCATGTGGATAAAAAAATAAAAGAATTAATTAAGGTTTGTAATACAATTGAATTAAAGACGCCGACAAATATTCAAATTACAACCATTGTCGACAAATTAATACCCGATATAGATGTAATTATCAAACCCAAATTTGTTGATTATGTTCAAGGTGATTTGCGAAAATTAATAAATATACATAATATTTATTTAAAGAAACCCGATGTTTTTAAAAGTGAAATTATAAAGAATATTTTTCATTTAAAATCTTACAATGAAGATACTAAAAAAATAACAGGTAAATTACTCTCTCAACCTTTTACAATGAAAGACCATTTAACAATTATGAACGAGACAGATAGAACAATTGTTGGATTATTGTGGCATGAAAATATAATTGATACTATTGAAAAGGCGGAGAAAAAAGACTCCATTCCTTTCTATTTGAATCAATTGGATAACATTTGTTTTTCAGATTATATAGACAGGATTACATTTCAAAAACAGATTTGGCAGTTTAATGAAATGAGTTCTTTAATTAAGACCTTTAAAAATAATAAGGGGTTTCATAATCCACTTTTGGAAAAAGTGGAGCAAAATATGGAAGCAAAAAATCCACTTTTAGAAAAAGTGGAGCAAAATATTGAGCAAAATAAAACAAAAATAAATCATAATGAAAAGCAACCTTTTGCTCCACTTTTGGAAAAAGTGGATAAAGTGGAATCTGACATTCGCTTTACAAAAGTCCTAACTAAATACTCAACTGAGTACAATAATTCTCTCTTTATTCAAAATTTATGTCAAGAATTAGGAATGGATAAAAAGGACCTTCTTTCATTTTTCATGGAACTCAAAAATAAATATGATGATAACCAGTTATTGTCTTTATTTGAAAACAATGATATAACAAAACTGGATATTAATCGTATTTATAGATATTTAGATAAATATACAAAAGAAAATGCTCAGGGTGAAGATGAAAAGGAAATAGATGAAGAAGATATTTTAGACACAAATATAAATATAGACGCTGATATTGAGGAATAAATCAACTTTTAAGAAAAATTTATGCGCAGCGAAAAGCAAAAACAATAAATTTACTTTTTTCAACTGCGTAAGAAAAAGTTTATCAAAAATATTATAGTTATAATATTTGAGAAAAAAATATAATTATTATAATTATATAATGGCCGCTAATATTATTATAAATTCTGTTACAGAAAATTACAAGTTTCAGTCATTTTCAACTGAAATTGCTGCCAAAAAAGAAATTAAAAAAGGAGAGATGACACCATTATACCCTTTAGTTGTTCAATATAATAATACGAATTATAAAGAATTCCGTCAAAATAAAGAAAAATACACATTTGTATATGAGTTTGACTTAGAAGATTTTATGAATCCTACAACAGAATCAGTTAGTAGAGCTAAATTTATTTCACATGCCCAAGTAGCGTTAAATTATTATACAGATTTAATTACACCAAAACGTGGAATTCTTACACCAGGGTATATTAAAAATAGTCCGCATTTATCGAAGAAATTATCAAGGCAATATGGTAGTAAGGGCATAACACTTGGAGTTTATAATGAATCAATTATAAGTGGATTGCCAGAAATTATTAAAAAATATCCCTTTAATTTGAGAGATATGGCTGATTTTCATCCTGTTTTTGATGTAATTGAATATAAATATACAGATTTATTAGGTAACGTAACAAACAAAACTGCTACATTTGGAACAATTAAATACAGTTTTTACGATACAAATAAAAATATAAAAGTTTACAAGGTATTATTTTTTGGAACTGGTTTACAAGAATTTATATTAAAATAAACTTCGCAAGAAAAGGTGTAATAATAAATAAATACCCAAATAGATATTTATTTATTTAACGAATAAACAAATTTTATAAACTTTTTAAAAAAGCGGAATCTCAATATTTTGCTCCACTTTTTTAAAAAGTGGAAGGATTACGATGCTTATGATACTGTGCCTCTGAATCATAATAAAACAACAATGGTTTCTGCGCTAGTTGCCATGTAACATCCTTAACGCTAAAATACTTGGTTTCATTTTTAGAACCAACAATGTCATCTCGACCATAATACATTCCGGTAACGGCATTTTTAATTCGAGACCCAATATCACCAGTGGCATATAATTCAATCGTGTATTTTTGAAAGCGCTTCTTTTTATCGTTAAAGACCTTCTTGTTATAACTATAATATCTCTTGTCTAGTCTCTTAATCTTATTAAGCTCATTCTCGGTGGTATCAGATTTAGTCTCAGAAATGTAATCGTGCTCGTAATCCATGGTATATAATACGTATATATACAATAGTAATGTGACTACGCTTTAAATCAATTTCTTAAATATTTATTTGTTTTCCAACTGTTTAATTCGATCTTTTAACAAACTATTTTCCTTTGTTAACTCCTGAATAAGAATCATCATGTCATTTATTTTTCTCTCGTATCTGTTATTATTAATTTGATTTTGACTTTGATTTACCATTTTATTATACGCTTCGACCTTTTTCATATCTTCCGCATTTTTCTTCATTGCCGCCTCCCTTTCTCTCTTTATCTTCTCCATGTGTTCAATTACATCTGGTTTATTTTCCAATTTACCTGGTTCATACAATTCTAATATACTATCAATCTCTTCCATAAAAAATTTACGCATATTTGATTCCTTAACAATCTCTTCCACTTTTACTCTGGATTCATGAATATAATTACTTGGGGTTTCCAACATTGTTTTTTTATCATAAGAATTGTGAATATGAGAGAAGACCAGTATACTTTTTTTAGAATCCAATTGAACAAAAGGAATTGTATAACCCTTTAAGAATTTTTTCTCCTCGGCAACAGATGCCGTCTCATCAAAACTAGTTTGCAATAATAACTCTTTTCGAAACGCAAAAGTTGCCGCAGTCGAATGATTTGGACCATAGGGACCAAATGTATACATTTTTTGAATGTGCTTAAAGTAAAAATACATTTCGCTTGACCCGGCACACAATGCCTGCGGATTTTTCTGTAATGTTTCAACCGCATGACTCACTCTTTCCGGTGGATAATAGTCGTCGTCGTCCATGTATACAATAATATCACCCTTACACTTTTCATGGCATAAATTTCGTTTCTTACCTAGAGTCATTTTGTCGGCATACTTAAAATATTTGATTCTTTTATCATTTTTAGAGAGAATAATATCTTCAATTTTGTCAGTTCCGTCATCAATAATAATCCATTCCATTTTCTCTGCTGGATAAGTTTGGTTTTCAAAACATTTAATTATATATTGGAAAAAAGGTCGGCGATTAAAAGTCGGTGTGCAAATACTTACCATTGGAACAATTGTATTTTTATTTTTATTTTTAGAAGACATTTTATAAAATAATAATTTATTCGTTTAAATTGTTATTCATTATTGTATTTTTATTTTTATTTTATTTATAATTCAACACATTGTATTTGTTTTTATATTTTGATAATGATTTGTTTTTTATTTTTCTGCCGCCTTTTTGGTCTGTTTTTGTCGCGTCTTCATAACTTGGTGGATGAGCATCTCCTTTTGTATTTGTGTCAATTGGAAGAGAAGGAGCAGAAGCAGGAATAACTGTATCATCCACTTTTGTATTTGTGTCAGTTGGAAGAAGAGGAGCAGAAGGTTTCATATCTGGATCAATACTTGTAACAGAAGGAGGAGAAGAACCTTTATTACCTAAATCTGGGTTTGTGTCAATATCATAATCAGGAACAGTATTAGGAACAGTTGTAGCAGCAGTTGTAGCACCAGTATCGGGAACAGTTGTATTATCAGCAGCAGTTGTAGCACCAGTATCGGGAACAGTTGTAGCAGCAGTATCGGGAACAGTTGTAGCAGCAGCACCAGCACCAGTTTTAGACGCAACACCTTTACCTTTAGAACTAGTTCTAACAGGAATTTTCCAATTCCATAACCAGTCAAATAAAGAACTTCCAAAAATATTATAATCCGGTATTAAACCCTTCAACTTTATTTCAACATCTGACATAGAACATGTTTTTTCTGTTTGTGTATCATCCACAGGTCTATCCAAGTTTTCATAATCAAATTTTTCAAAAACTTTAATTGGAACCCATCCAAAATAAATTGAAATAACTGTTATAATAGAGATAACTCCTGTAACTGTTCCTAAATTAGCAAAAGTACTAAGAACGACTAAAACGGTTAATATAAATACGATTAATCTTTTGTATTGTCCATAAGTTTCCCCCGCAATTTTAAAAACCCCCACTTGTTTTACTCCCTCATCTGGATTTTTCATGTGTCCAATATAAGTAAAAAGACTTATTAAACACAGAATCATAATTAAACCACATAGTGGAGCAGCAATGGTAAAATAAACCATTGCAAATAATAATAAAATTAAGGCGAACAATAATCTTAACCACCATTCATAACCACCAACTTCTCTCCATTTATATTTTTCAGGCAATTGTTCAAAATTATACCCACTTTTTTGTAAATTATCATTTAAACTTGTGAAATTTTTTATGTCTGTTTGATTAAAAGACGTTACCTTTGTTTTTAAAAATATCTGAAACGGCATAAACAGTGATAAAAGAATGTAATAAATAGAAGACAACCCAACCACAATACATGCGCAAAATAGAAACACAATAGGACCAAATAATATTACAAGCCATTCTGGTAACCCATTTAGAAAATTTAAAAAAATATTTAAACAATTAAAATCAAATACAAATATAGTTTCAACAATAGAATATATTAAATAAGTAATAATTGACTCAGAACCTATTTTTACGTTTCTTAACCAATCTAAAAAATTATATTTTTTGTTATCTGAATAAGAAAAATAAATCTTTTCGGATTTTGGGTCTTCAAAAATGGTCTCAAAAATATTACAGGTTGTTTCATTAGAATCATTATTATAATTAAATGTGGGGTCTATTTTTTCATAAGGTGCACAATTTGCCGATGTAGGCATCAGATTTGCCTGAGCAACTTTACAAGCAAACAAAATAAAACCACTTAACCCAAAATAACCCAAAACCATGATTATTAAGTAAACAACGGATGATAAATATTTTTTCGTGTTTTCCCAGGTGAATTCATCTGTTTCACTTTTTCCCTCTTTTTCATTCTTTTTTTTATTTATATCAGGTGATTCATCCAAAGTATTTGTTGACATTACTATATTATATTTATACAATAATAATTAATTTAGAATTTATCTTTTATCTTTTTCTCTCTAAATAAAATATTTATTTATAC
>Ga0247722_10002267_pt1 | contig 10049 bp, 4 predicted proteins | sample MSEWelMarce3H_FC_FD_189094 | JGI IMG/M metagenome (GOLD analysis project Ga0247722, IMG submission 189094) | Subsurface sediment microbial communities from gas well in West Virginia, United States - MSEEL Well Study Marcellus 3H_FC | ecosystem: Environmental > Terrestrial > Deep subsurface >...
CAACTTTTACACCATCGAACACAACACTCATCGAACAATGGAATGAGCTATGTTTCAAAAACCCTTCCAAAATTTGTGTTGAAGATGCCAATGGATCAACCTATACTTACAATGATTTAGAGCAATTAGCGAACCAATTGGCGAACCAACTGAACATCGCACCCAAACAATGTGTAGGAGTTCATACAAGTTATAGCGCTGTGATCATTGTAGCTTATTTAGCCATTCTGAAAAAAGGCGGTATCTATGTTCCATTGGATCCAACGGTATCCGAAGAGCGTATGAATTACATTTTGAAAGATGCTAAAATAACAGTTGTTGTTTCTGATTTACCACCTAAATTCTCAGTGGAAACGGTCGTTCCAAGTATGAAATTAAACCCTTCGCTGGATTCTGCTCCTCCAATAATTCGCTCAGAAGCGAAAGATACCTGTTACTTGATTTATACTTCAGGAACTACAGGAGCACCAAAAGGGTGTGCAGTCAACCATTATAACCTCATCAATTTATTTCAAGGTACACAAACACTTTTTCACTTTTCTAAAGAAGACCGATGGATTCTTGCGCATAGCTACGGATTCGATTTTTCTACATGGGAAATATGGGGTGCATTATTGAATGAAAATTACTTATATATTCCTAATAGAAGTGATGTACAAGACACCTTTAAATTCCATGAATTACTCGTTTCAAAAAATATCACTGTATTAAACCAAACCCCAAAATCATTTTACAACCTAATGTTGGTCGATGACTCTGGGAACGCTTTAAACAAGATCCGTTACGTGCTATTCGGTGGTGATAAGTTGTACAGCAAAAACGTTGAAAGCTGGTGTAAAAAATATCCAAAAACGCAATTAGTAAACATGTACGGAATCACTGAAACAACTGTACATGTCACTTATAAACCCATCACTTTTGAAGCACATAGCAATATTGGAATCGCTTTACCAGGCTACGAACTCTCTGTAAGAAATAAAGAGAACAACGAAATTCCCAATGGATTCGTTGGCGAATTTTATGTAGTAGGAAATGGTGTTTGCAACGGTTATTATCTTCAACCTGAAGTAACAAGTGAAAAATTCATAGAAAACGGAACTATCTATAAATCGGGAGATTTAGGGTGGAAAATAAACAATGAATTTTACTATTTGGGAAGAAGAGATCGTCAGGTAAAAATAAGAGGATACCGTGTTGAACTCGGAGAAATTGAATTTTTACTCAAAAACAAACTTCCGTTGAATGAATTTCTCACACTAATCACTAAAGAAGAGAAATTAATTTGTTTTTATAAAGGGGCTAACAAATCCATTGAACCTGAATTTTTCAGAAATTATTTGCCTGAATATGCCATACCTACTGCATTCATAGGGGTCGATGCATTTCCATTGAATCAAAGTGGAAAAATCGATGAAAAAAAATTGTTGCTTCATGCTGAAAATCAACTTTCCGGGAATCAAAACCTAAACCAAACTGAAGCAAAGACTCAAAATACCTTAGTAATCTTTAAGGAACTTTTAGGAAATCACGTTGATCCACAAAAAAGTTTCATCCAAAATGGAGGTGACAGTATTTCAGCTATTCGTGTGATCAATAAATTGAAACAACATCAATTAACATTAACGGTTAAAGATTTGTTTGAACCAACCCCATTGGCACAACTACGCGTTTCAGAATTGGAAACTGGAACTAAAGAAGAGAATAGTCTTGCTACTTATCAAAAAACAATTCAAAATAACGATCCATCGTTGCTATATGTTCCTTTAATTGAAGCACAAACAGGCATTCTTTTTGATTGTTTAAAAGCAGAAAACAATTCAATGTATGTGGAACAATTGTCGTACGAAATTCCTTCGACTTACACCTTCGATGAAATAAAAAATGCCTACACAGAAGTAGCAAAAAACAATCCTATTCTGAAAAGCACTTTAGCTCGTTATAACAATCACTATTACTTAAAAATTTCCAACGAAACCCAGATAGAATGTACTCAATATCGGAATGAATCATTTGAAAAAATTAAAGCATTAGATCATCAAAAAGGGTTAGACCTTGAAAAAAATCTTTCAAGATTAACAGTCATCATCAATGAAAATTGCACTAACATTATTTGGACACACCACCATCTGATCTTAGATGGTTGGTCATTGAATGTATTCAGTAAACAAATGACAGATGCACTCAATAAAAAAGCGCTTACCTATTCCGATTCATTCCTCCGATTTTGTGTCACGCAACATTCCCTTCAATCTGAATCTCGTTATTGGAGTAAATTCGCTGATAAATCAACGGTCAGTGCATTAATACCTCCATTACCTGAGCGAAATAAAAGTGTTAGTTATGAAAAACATTCGCTTAAAATTCCACTTCAAGTAAAATCACAACTGCAAAATTTAAACATATCCGAACATGCATTTACGTTTGCCGCTTGGAGTGCTTTTTTAGCATTGCTATTTGAGAAAGAGGAGTCAATTATTGGAAATGTGGTTTCATTGCGTGAAGACGATGAATTCGAAGCTTTGGGTATGTACATCAAAACATTGCCCTTCTATACAAAATTTGATAAGCACGAAAACTTTGAAACATACGCTCGTTTAATTTTCAATCAATTAATTGAAGATCAATCACATAAATTTGAACCTACGACACCGTATATCAAAGGAAATCAACTAAGTCACCTATTCGTTTTCGAGAACTATCCGATAGATCACGATGTGCTTGCAAAAGAACAAATTAAAATATTAGATTTCAAAGAAATGACTAGTGCAGGTTGGACGACCATCGTATACCCTGCTGAAGATGGATTTGAATTCTCCATTTTGTTTGACACAAAAAGCTTCGCGATAAATTATGTAAAAACACTCCTAAATCACTTTAAATCTTGGATTACAAACCTCGATTGCGAACAACCATTTACCATAAGTCTAAAACAATTACCGAGAGCAGAAAAACAAGGAAAAAACCTTTACCAACGAAAATTTACGAATACCCTACAACTCCTTAAAAAAAGTTCACAATTTGCAGCAATTGAAAAAGAAGATGGTTCCATCTCCTACGAACAACTTTGGGAAAAAGCAGAAACAATTGCTAACGCATTAAAAAAATTAGGACTTCAAAAAAATGAAGCTGTTGGAATAGATGTTACCACCACCACCGATTTCACAACCGCACTATTGGCAATTTGGACCGTAGAAGGAGTAGTTTGTTCAGTAGATAAAAGATATCCTGAAAAAAGAAAAGAAATCATTTACAAAAACGCACAATTGCGTTATGTAATTTCTACAAAGAATGGAGAAATTACAATAGAATCACGAGAAAATAACCCGAAAATATACCTTGATAACGCTAGTTTTATTTTACATACCTCTGGTTCAACAGGTCATCCGAAAGGAGTGCTTCAAACGCATGACTGCTTAATAAACTTGATTGAATGGAATAACAGCCATTTTAATCTCTCGGAAAACGAGCGAATACTTCAATTGTCTTCATTCGGATTTGATGCCTCTTTTCATGAAATCTTATTAGCACTTAGTCTTGGTGCTACGTTGATCGAACTTCCATTGGAATCGCGACTAGATATCTACGAAATTAAAAAGTCCATCTTAACACACAATGTAACACTTGCTTGGATTCCTGCGCGTTTATTAAATGCAGTCCTTGATGTTTCTGAAGACTTTTTCAATGAATGCCATAGCTTATCAAAAATTGTTACTACGGGTGAAGCGCTAATTTTAGGAACTCCTTTAAAAAAACTAGTAGAACAAAAAAAGCTACAATTACTGAATTATTATGGGCCTACAGAAACACACGTTGTGACATTTCAAGAAGTGAATCATACCAGCATAGAAACTCAACCAACGATTGGAAAAACTGTACCTAATTGCGAAGTACTATTGCTGGATGAAAATCAACACGAAGTAGTTCAAGGTCTACCAGGAGAAATCTACATTGCTGGACCTCATCTTGCACATGAATACATCAACGACTCCAAACAAACGAACGAAAAATTCATTCAAATTTCTACTAAAAGATATTATAAAACAGGAGATTGGGCGTATTTAGATAGTGATTCAAATTTCCATTTTATTGGTCGAAAAGATGACCAAGTCAAAATAAGAGGATTTAGAATTGAACCGTTAGAAATAGAACGATTGATTACAGATATAGATTCTGTTAATCAATGTTGTGTCATGGTAATAGACGAAAAAATTGCAGCTTTTATTGTATCAACGGCAAGCCTTGAAACCATTAAATCACAATGCAGTGAATACTTACCAGATTACATGCTTCCTTCTATTTGGGTAACACTTGAAGAAATTCCTTTCAATAATAACGGAAAAGCAGATCGTAACATTTTACGTTCAATTTACGAAACTCAAATTGTAGAAAATAACGCGATTGAAAATACAACTATTTCCACAGAAATTTGGAAAGAAACATTAGGTCATCAGCATTTCAATAGTAACTCACCATTTGAAAGTATCGGCGGAAACTCCATTCTACTAATGAGAATGCAAGCAATCCTTGAAAAAAGACAAGGAATTTTTGTTTCCATCAAAGAATTGATACACCATAACACACCACAACTTTTAAATGAGTTACTACTTTCCAAAACACAAATAAAACCATCAGAATTTCCAAGAACATTTGTATTAAATAGTGTTCAGAAAAACATTTTACTCTCTGAACTAGGCAGCGAAAATTTTAAGAAAAGTCCGTTTGTCTTAGAATTTACACTATACCTACAACAAGAAATCACCTTCGAATTTTGGAAAGAAAAAATTCAACTGCTGATTGAACAATTTCCACATATCGTTTATACACTTCCAAATTCCAATACTCCAGAAAATGCTGCGTGGGAATACCAACCTTATACTGATTTACTATTTGAACCACTTTCGAATCCGATAAAATTCTCTGAACCACTCATTCGATTTGTGTATGAAAACAATAAAAAAATTCGCTTCGAATGGCACCACATAGTGCTTGATGGATTAGGAATGAATGTCCTTTTAAATACATTGATTGCAATTTTTGAAAACAGCTACAAGAAAAAGAATCTCCCGATTGAACCCTTTATTCATCCACACTTTTCAGATACAACCATCAGAATTAAACCGATGATTAAAACCGCATCGGTAAATACAATTACACTTAAAGAAACAGAACTACAACCATTGTACAACTTTTGTGGTGATAACGAAGTTTCCATTAGCAACGTACTCTATTTAAGTGTGGCATTAACACATCAGCTATCAAACATCGCCCATGCAGACATTAAAAATCATCCTGGAGTTCCCGGAATGTTTACTGAACTAACATCCCTTATCTTCAACATCCATGACACACATAAAAAAACTGCATTGCATCCTACGGAGAATAAAACTGAAGCTGAAAGCGAAGTTGTAGTGAACTTTATGGAAACCTCTCATAATGTTGATTGGGTTGAAAAAATAATTTCAACGCAACCTACAATGACGAAGTACAAATACGAATGGCAATTCATAAAAACATCCGATGAATTAGAAGTTTCGTTTTACTACAACGAACAAGATACCGACGGGAAAACACTACTAACAAATTGGAAATCCAAATTAATGGAACTATGTTCTAATGAGGAAATGAGTGTTGAACCAACTAGTAATGACGATTTATTCGATGATTTTGACTTTTGATGGAAGACTACTTAAAAAATACAGTTGAAAAATTAGCCGTTCCATCATTGAGGAACGCTTCTGGGGAACAATGGAATCAAGCCATGGAACTCATGGAAACACTTATTCGTGAAACAGGATATGCACCTACAACAACTTCTTGGGAAGATGAAGAAAATCGGGTCTATAAAAACTTTAGTGTCACATTTACCGGAAAAGTAAAAGAAAAACTAATACTTGGTGCTCATTACGACACATTTGAAACCACACCTGGAGCAGACGATAACGGAAGTGCCGTGGCAGTTTTATTAGGGATACTTAAAGAGCTTCCAAAAGATTACAGTACCTATTTTACAATAGAAATCATCTTTTTTAGTTGTGAAGAACCCCCTTTTTATGGAACTGATCAAATGGGAAGTGCTAAAGCAGCAGCACTTACGCACAAAAATGAGGTTGAATTAATGATTTGTTTAGAAATGGTGGGGTATTTTTCTGATGAGGAAAAAAGTCAAGAATACCCATTTTGGCCATTTAAATGGTTGTATGGAACAAAAGGAAATTTCCTACTTGGTGTTGGAAACAAAGCTTCCAAAAAACAAGCAAAAAAATACTTAAACCGACTTCAACTAAACCGTCCAAACTTCTATCGAAAATTAATCTTACCATTTACAATCGAAGGAATTGGATTGGATTGGTCAGACCATAGGAATTATTGGGAGAAAGAAATTCCAGCAATCATGCTCACAGATACAGCAGTATTCAGAAACAAAAATTACCATACGGAAACAGATACACCATCTACATTGGATTATCGAAGAATGGCTTATTTAGTAGAAGATCTTCGGAAATTAATGGATCAAATGGAAAAGTAAATAACTGTTTCGAAAGAGGCATCTCGAATTATTTGGCCATTAAAAACCTAAAACTACTTAGAGTCAAAGAAATGAAATATTAAAGAATTTACAAAATTACACTTCCCATTTGATGATTTGTAAAAAAATAATTATATCTTAGTGACTATAATTCTTGGCCAAAGAAACGTTTTATCATAGACTTAAAAACTTGTTTAAAATATCACTTAAATTATTTTAAATTTTGAAAAAGTATGATAAAACAGAAAAAAACTACAGAATGTTCAACCGAATAATTATTTAACAAAAATTAAAAAATTGATTTTAAAACTTTTAATATGATAGATTTAATTCAAAAAGCTGCAAAGATTAGCTCTGTTTTTACAACTAAATTATCCCCTGATGCAATAAGGGCTAAAATACTATTTCAAGAAAACACTAACGTAAAAGGATTTAATTCTACGCTAATTGTTTCCGCGTTTAGAAGAGGTGTAATAGTAAATCTAAAAATTAATGATTTTCAAATATTAATTGAAATGACTGAAAATATTTCTTTACCAATAGAGGTACCTTCACCAGTTGGTATGGTTGGCGGCATAGTTAGTCTTAATAATTTGACATCAAAAGAAAATAAAATGAATGCAAATTTTAGTGTTGATTTGCAAATAGGTTTATTTGGTACTTTTAATTTGTTTACTAAATCAATTTCATATACAGATGAATATGATGAAAATTCAAGTAAAAATTCTTTGATTGGGGATATTAATGAAATTAAGTTTTATGCATTAATTGAATTGATAAAGTCTGATAACGAAATTAATGAAAATGAAATAAGTTTTTTAAATGATTTTTTAGGAAAAGCTGGTCTAACATCTGAAAAGAAAGACTTTTTCATTAACGTTTTGAAAAGTAAAGACCCTATAAATATAGATTATACTGTATTCTACAATACAGCTTATGCTGTTCCTTTATTAAATGCATTGATAGATTTATCTAGTAAAGACGGAGAAGTATCGTTAAAGGAATTTCAATTTATAGAAAAATATGCAAAAAATGCAGGGATTGAAGGAAATGAAGTATTTAAGAATTTATCTAAATCTTTTAAATTAGATAATGATTTAATTTATGTATATAATGGAAATCCAGATGCTACTTACAAAAAAAATCACGAAGGTAAGTGGATGATTTCTAATAAAAATACAAATGGATATGTTTTGATCAATGATCCCGACGGAAAAAGAACTGAAGTGTTAAATTCTCAAGCTGTTATAAAGTCCTAGTAATCTGAATTAAGATTGCCTTTTTGTATAACTATTAAGACCATTGCTAAACAGCTAACAATTCATTGAATAAAATTAATATCCATCGATTTATAACTTTTAAAAATTTGTTATATGTGCAAGACTTCATTTATTGGCATTAGAAGATTTTCCTATATGATACTACACCTTTTTAAGCATTGTAGTATCGATTGGGAAAGTTGCTGAAGTAATAATTGAATCTATTAGAAAAATTAACTTTTAGAGTATTTGTATTCGGACTAATTTAAATCCTCTTTAATCCTTATTTTTCTATTCATTTAGGAGATAAAAGTTCTTTGACCCTATAAACTTAATCACTTTAATATTATTTGAAACTAAATCATTTTATAATCAAAAAAAATAATCATGACAAAAAAATATGCTGCTTATCTTATAATATTTGTATTATTTACAACATGTTATGACATCTTGTGCTCCAGCAGATTATAAATCCCACGAATCAGGTTTTTTTTCAGGATTATGGCATGGATTTATTATTATATTTTCGTTAATTGGAAAATTATTTGGAGCGGATATTGGTATTTATGCTGAACACAATACAGGATTCACATATTGGCTTGGATTTATTATAGGAATTGGAGGATTTGGAGGAGGAGGATCTGCAGTAAGGAGATAAAAATATACATCACAAATAAAGGCTAAACATCGAGTAAAAATATCGTAACAACAATATTAACCACTGCTGAAAGACGCGAACGCTATACCTAGTATAAAGCAAGTAAGAATAAAATTATGGATGTAAATTTATTAAGAAAAATTATTCAAAATAGAATGAATTTTTTAAGTTTAATTTAAATTTTAAAATTGGTTTTTAAACTAACTGCCATTATGTAAAATTAAAATACATATAGGTTCAAAGCGAACTAACCACGTAAAGAGACAAACAAAAAAAGTATAGACAAGAAAACTGCTGTATAAAAACAGGGAGAATTCTGAAAATCCAAAAAAATAGGAACCAAATTTAGATTAAATAAAAATGAAAAAATTAAGTTTAGTTTTAATTATGTCAATAATGTTAACATCCTGTTTAGATGATAATCACGAAAAAAAGTCTAAATGTCATCAAGTAATCATTGGCAACCAAGAATGGAATACTGAAAACTTAAATGTTGAAACATTCCGTAATGGAGACCCAATCCCATGGGCAATAACCAATGAAGATTGGCAAGAAGCAGGTGATAGAAAACAACCTGCTTGGTGTTATTATGAGAACGACCCCAAAAATGAAGAAAAATATGGTAAATTGTATAATTGGTATGCTGTAAATGACAAAAGGGGTCTTGCGCCAAATGGTTTTCATATTCCTTCTGATAAAGAATGGCAAATTTTGATAGATTATTTAGGTGGAGAAACTGATGCCGCAGAAAAAATGAAAAAAACTAGTTATTCTGTTGCACATGGTTGGTTTTTTAACTCAGGGAAATTAACAAATATAAGTGGTTTTTCAGGAGATTATGGATTTGAAAGATATCCTGATGGAACTTTTATGTCTTTATCAGGTGGTGATAGTTATTGGTGGAGTTCTACAGAAAATAACAGTAATAATGCATGGATTAGATCTATATCCTATAATATTTGGAATAATGGAATTGACAGATACGATTCTGACAAAAAATGCGGATATTCAGTTCGTTGCATCAAAGACTAAATTTTGATTCATTATACATTTTGTTTATTTGAAATTATAACTCAAACCGATAGAGAGAGCAGCAATAAACGCGAAACATATAACGGCTAAACCACGAATAGCGATAACTTAACAACGTAATTAGCCTCTTTTGACAGATGTGACTAAGAATAAAATTATGGGTTTTTAAAAATTAAGATTTATTTATTGTAAGAAGTCATTCTATTTTAGTGACCTTTTTGATCGAAATAGATTTTGAAATATAAATTTAGACTTACTGAATTTATCACTTCGGACTTAAATGAATCCAATAAAGTAAATTTTTGATTTTATAAACTCCTTAACGACAACAAAATAAAACTTTGTAAATATAACCTAAAATTACATACCTTAAATATCCGATATAAATTTATGAAGATATCAATTATACTTTCTTTTTTGTTCATCTGTCAAAATATAATGTTTGCACAGCAAAAAGATTTACTAAAATCAAGAATAAAGGAAATAAAAAGCTCCTATGCTGAAATACAAGAAATTGGGTTAAATAATTGTAAAAATACATCTTATGTAGTATATGAAAACAATTATACCACGC
>Ga0247722_10002268_pt1 | contig 10044 bp, 8 predicted proteins | sample MSEWelMarce3H_FC_FD_189094 | JGI IMG/M metagenome (GOLD analysis project Ga0247722, IMG submission 189094) | Subsurface sediment microbial communities from gas well in West Virginia, United States - MSEEL Well Study Marcellus 3H_FC | ecosystem: Environmental > Terrestrial > Deep subsurface >...
CGCAAGTCAGTAGCCAATTCAGTTCAGTTACTTCAGGCACATCGCTTTGGCGATAAAAAGTAACGCGTTCTGGATCAAGCCCCGCAGCCAGCCAAGTAGCGGCAATCTCTAGGCGCGAGCGCTCGATTCTAGCCGGATCATCGCATTTGATAAGGGCGTGGTAATCCGCCATAAAAAAGAAGCAATCGCTATTTGGGCTTTGGCTGGCGACAATGGCCGGGCGAATCGCCCCTACATAATTGCCAAGATGGGGTGTACCCGAGGTGGTAATGCCGGTAAGAACACGCAAACTCATCACTTTTTCCTGTCGATTCAAACTATGGCCGCAAGTCTAGCAGGCGGGCGGGTTTCGTGTAAGTAAATTGCACAAAGCGAAGTCAAATTTGCCGCGCCAGATTTAATAACTATGGCAAATCGGGAATTTATTTGAACATGATTATGATATCAATGTTATTTGGTTAAACTGTAACAATAAAATGGTCTATATTGGTTTTTTTAGATCTTTCCAATAAAGGAATTGAAATGCGTAATAAACTATTTAGCACGCTGTTAATTACTTCAGGTTTGTTAATTGGTCAAGCCGCTTTGGCCGCTGAAACCGCAGATAATGAGGTGTTGGTTGGCGTTTCTGAACAATCAGTCCTAGAGGCTAAAGTGGATGCGATTGATATTAATCAGCGCACAATTCAATTAAGCTTGCCAGATGGTCAGGTGCTGAAGTTTGAGCACGTCAGTCCAAAAATCACTCACTTTGACCAAGTTAAGGTTGATGACAAAGTGGGGATTGCCTCTGCTAAATCCACTGCTTTAGTTTTACAAAAGGGCGGTGCAGGGATTCGTAGAATGGTTGAGGCTCAGGGCAAGGATGTTACTGTGGATGGCGCTGGTATTTTAAAAACCCGCACTGTTTATAACGACATCTTGAGCGTGAATCTTAATGCCGGTAATGTCAGAATTAAAAATCTAGAAGGCGCAGTTATTACTATCCCTGTTGAAAATAAGGAGTTGCTCATGAAAGCATCGGCCGGTGATCAACTATTAATCGTTAATCGTGCCAAATTAATTGTTTGGGCCAAATCAGTATGATTGATTTGCAATTGAATTGAATTTTTCTATTAACCGCTAACAGTGCATCGTTAGCGGTTTTTTTATGCGCTTAAACAGAGAAGTCCAATGTTTAAATGAAATATTGGGCTTCTTGTATAGATGCCTAGCAGCCTGTCGGACTTAAGACTGATCTACTACTGAAAAGCCGGATTTGGCCATATTTCACGCATTTTCTCGTTGAATAGCCAGCTATTCGCCTCAAAATCCGCGAAATCTGTTTCAAACCGGTCTTTCCCTCGCTACGATCGCTTAAGTCCGACAGGCTGCTAGATAGATTTATTTAGATTAAGCCACGCCCCAATGCTTTGATAGGTTCGCTGACACTCTTCTTTGACTAGGTTTTCTAAATTGAGAAACGTATGGGGTAAATCACTGAAGTGCAAATGGTCGGTGGCAACGCCCACTTTTTTAAGCTTAGCCAAATAATCAATCCCCTCATCTCTTAGCGGGCAAAATTCGGCGCTGATGACTAAGGTGGGCGGGAGTTTGTTGCTAAATTCTGCAAAGAGCGGGGATGCTGTTTTTCTGTCTTCTTGATGTTGGAAATAATGATTAAAGTACCAAGTCACTTTTTTTGTGCTTAACAAGTTGCCCACGCCGTTTTCAATTACAGAAGCCGAGCTCAGAGTGTAATCAAGGCTTGGGTAAATCAGTACTTGAGCATGCAAGGGAGTATTGGGCTCAAATTGTAATTTGCTAGCCACGGTAGCAGAAAGCGCCCCGCCTGCGGAATCACCACCAATAGAAAGCTGGGGCAGGTAGTTTAGCTTTCTATCGTCTAATACGTGCCATATATTTTTAACTACATGATAAGCATCTTCTACGGCGGCAGGATAAGGGCACTCTGGGGCTAGGCGGTAGTCCACAGAAATAACAATATGCTTGGCGGCCTGAGCAATTTTGCGGCATATCGCATCGTAAACGGTAATGCTGCCTGCCATATGCCCGCCACCATGAAAATAGACCAAGACCGGCAGCGCATGATCAGGGCTAGGGTGATAAATACGCACCGGCACTGAGTAGCCCGTAGATTTAACCAGATCGTCTTGCACCCAAGCTATTTTAGGAATGTCAGTTACAAAAACAGCCGTTAAATAGGCCAGCCCCTCGCGAATATTGGTGCAAGTTGGCTTATAACCATTGGCCTCTAATACGGCCATTTGTTGGTTAAACTGGCTAAGCCAAGGTGTAATTTTAGGGCTGAGTTGTCGCATGTTGTTTTCCGTTATTTAAAATTAATTGTATTTTGCTGGATGATCGGTGGTTTATTGCGCAATCCAGCCGCCATCAATATTCCATGCGGCTCCGCGTACTTCTTGGGCGGCATCACTGCATAAAAACAGCAGAAGCGCGCCAATTTGCTCTGGTGTGACAAAAACCCCAGAAGGTTGTTTTTCTAGTAAAAGCTGTGCCTGGGCTTCGATATGGCTGACGCCTTGTTGTTTGGCCTTGGCTTCAATTTGCTGCTCAACTAAAGGTGTTAACACCCAGCCGGGGCAGATTGCATTGCAAGTCACCCCCGTTTGGGCAAGCTCTAAAGCCACAGATTTGGTTAGCCCTATCATGCCATGCTTGGCCGCCACATAAGCGGATTTACTGGCAGAGGCCACCAAACCATGCACAGAAACAATATTGATGATTCGCCCCCAGTTTTGTTGACGCATAGCGGGCACAACCAGGCGGCTGGTATGAAACCCTGCAGATAAATTAAGCGCAAGAATGCTGTTCCAGCGCTCAATAGAAAAATCTTCAATATTGGCTAAATGCTGAATCCCTGCGTTATTTACCAAGATATCAACGCCGCCAAATTCATGATTGGCATAATTAATTAACTCGCTAATTTGCTCGGGGTAGCGTAAATCTGCGCCATGGTAACGAACCTTGCCCCCAGCTTGTTCAACGTGCTGGCGTGCGGCTAGCACATCACCAAAACCATTTAACACAATATTTGCACCGGCATCAGCCAAAGCGCGGGCAATGCCTAGGCCAATACCGCTGGTAGAGCCAGTAATCAGTGCTGTTTTACCAAGCAAAACGTGCATGTTTAACTCCTGAAGTAAGGTGGGCAGGGGGCTGCATGCTTATTGGGGAATGGTAAGAGTAGTGCCACTAAAGCGAATCGCATCGCCTGTGGCTACAGGGCTGGCAATGGCGGGCAGGGCGCTGATATTCAAGTTATCCGTGGCAACTGTACGTGGCGTGGTGCGAACCAATTGGCTATCTGGCAGTGCTGCGCCGGTCGTTAGGTGAGCCCACATCGCATCGAGTACACGGCCAGCATAGACATGTAGCGGGATAAAGCGCGTTGGAAAACCGCTGAGTGCTAAGAAGCTATCAAAATGCTGGCCATTGGTGACTTCGATATACCGTAGCTTGGAGGCGCTGCCTTCGCTCGCTTGGTTGAGTGCGTAATAAGCGCGGGCGGCATGGTTTACTGGGATCAGCGTGTCCGAGCGCCCTGCCACAATAATCGCGGGCTTGCCTTGCAGCTTGGCGCTGAGTTGTACTTCCTTCAGGCCGCTGGCTACGCGATCAGCAAGCAGTTTTTCATTGCCGGTTAATACCGCGCCGGTTTGCGGATTAAGCCCAGTGGCGAGTTTACGCAGGCAAATTGCGCCATCAATATTGTAATCAGCGGTATTGGTGGAGGCCGAAATAGAAAACGCATCGGCCTTGGCAATACCTACTGATAAATTATTGATAATGGAAATCCCTGCCGTGGGCGGCACACCATTGCCGTTGCCAAAGATCCCCGCCAAGCTCACGCTATTGGGCGCGGTAATGTCGCCGCTGGCATTGCTAAATGCATAGCTATAACCGCAAATATTGTCTTTTACTGAAAAACGCCCATACGCATTGATATAAGTTAGTGCCACGCCAAGGGTGGCGCTTAGGCCGTAATGACTGGCGTGTAAGGCATCTCCCTCGGCTAACCAGCCCGCTGCAATGAGCTTGCTATAAGCATCGCTAGCTTGTGCTTCAAGCGTACTGCCATTGACTAAGCCTTTGGCCGCAAGTGAGGCACAGCGGGCGCTGCCCAGTGTGGCGGATACCGCGCTGCCAAAGGCCGAATTTGCCCCACTTAAGCGCGCCGACTGCACCGCGCAGGGCTGGTAAAGATTGGCCAGCGTAAAATAATCAATTAACGGCTTGCCAATGCTGGGCATGGTGGCCGCCCCTTGGCGAATACTTAAATTGCCCGTAGTAAAGGGCTGAACTTGAGGCTCGCTCACGGCCACGCCATCGATTAAATCTTTGCTATCTTGCTCGGCGGCGGCCAGAGCGGCCCCGCCGCCATTGGATGCGCTAGCGGCAATCACCGTAACGCTGGCTGGGTTGGCAAAATCAGCCAGCCGCGTATCCCCTTGCAAACTGCCGTATTTTTCATTGAGCAACCAAAAAGCAAACTCAACCGCACGTAGCGTGTTTTTACCCCAGTCTTTTTCTGGGTTTTGCTGCGAGTGGCTGTGCTTAGAGGCGAGGCGATAGGGGTATTGGGAATTAAAATCGACTAATTCGGCGGGGGAAAAATCGGCGCTAAAATTGCCATTATTAAGGCTGCGGCTAACGCGCAAGCCATCTATTTGATTGACCGTATCACTGCTTAAATCATGAATACCAATGCCAGAGCCTTTGTCGGCGTAAGCAACAGCGCAGCCATGTTTAAGCGCCCATTCACCTGAGGCGGCGATTGCGCCATAAATCCCTCTAGAGCCCGATGATGTCGCGGTAATTACGCAAGGGGTACTTTTGTTGAAGCTAGAGGGAATCTGCACCATCAGTGTGACATTTTGCTTGCCGCTGCCATCGTCGCTGTAAGCCAGGTATTCATCCCCAGCAATCTTGCCCTCACCCAAAGTATCGTTGCCGCTGATGTCAATGTTGGGGCCGTAGAGCCTGCCATAACCACCGCTGCTACTGATATCCACCAAGGCGCGGTAATTGTTGTAAATCGCCGCGCGGCGTAGCTCGGTAGCGGTAGGCTGATTAGGATTGGCGTAGGCTTGCAGTGCAAGGGACAAACCACTTTTACCTAAGCCTGCGGTGAGTAAATCGTTGCTATTGCCATCTAAACTGGTTTTGCTGACGCTGCCTAGCCAAGAGGGGCGGATATTTTCATTTAAACTATCGTTGCTATTGCAGGCAGATAATAAAAGGGCAAAACCTGTAAGAAGTAATCGCATCGTGCACCTCGATGTGTGGGGAATAAAGAGCTAGGCGTAGCCCTTATCGTTAAAAGCTTCGTTTCAATCGGTAAGCGATTTCGCCCACAATGCCGCGTCTAAAGGCCATCACGCAGACCACAAACACCACGCCAATGGTCACGGTAACCCATGAGCCCAGCGAGGCCAGCTCATGGTGCAAAGTGCTGACGGTAACGGCACCGACGAGCGGGCCGAGTAGCGTTCCCATGCCGCCAAGCAAGGTCATTAGCACCACTTCACCGGACATATGCCAAGACACATCGCTGAGTGAAGCCAAGCCCACGACCAGCGCTTTCGTTGCACCGGCCAGGCCCGCCAAGGCGGCAGAGAGTACAAAGGTGGCGAGTTTGTAGCGGTTTACCTGATAGCCCAAAGATAGCGCGCGTGGCTCGTTTTCTTTGATGGCTTTAAGCACCATGCCAAAGGGTGAATGCACGGTGCGCCAAATCAGCCAGTAGCCGCCAAAGGTAATGGCCAGCACAAAGAAATACAGAGCGAGCGGCAATTGTTGCTGGCCTACGCTAACGGTGCTGGATAAATCAATTAAGCCAAATAGGTGGCCTTTAGGAATGCCTTGCAAGCCATCTTCGCCGCCGGTAAAAGGCATTTGTAAGCATAAGAAAAACACAATCTGCGCCAGTGCCAAGGTGACCATCGCAAAGTAAATGCCTTGACGGCGGATGGCGATACTGCCGATGGCGAGCCCCAAAATAGCGGCCCCTAGCATGGCAAATAAAATACCTAGCTCAGGACTAAAGCCCCAATGCTTAATGGCATGCCCGCAGAGATAAGCCGCACCGCCAAAAAAAGCCGCATGACCAAAACTAAGCAGGCCGCCAAAGCCGAGTAATAAATTAAAGGCACAGGCAAAGAGGGCAAAGCACATCAATTCCATGGCAAAAATGGGGTAAATTATAAATGGCGCAACTGAAGCCAGTAGCAAGGCGATGATCCACGGGGTGAAGTGGGTTTTCTTTTTTTGCAGCGAGGCTACAGAGGCGAGTTTAATCACTGGCGCATTCATTAATTTTCCTTACCAAATAAGCCAGAAGGACGCCAAAGCAATACCAGCGCCATCACAATAAAAATCACAGTATTGGCGAGCGGTGGGTAAAACACTTTGACCAAGCCTTCTAATAGCCCCAGCGCAACGCCCGTCAGAATGGCCCCCATGATTGAGCCCATGCCGCCAATGACCACCACGGCAAACACGATGATGATTAAATCTGATCCCATCTTGGGGCTAACCGAGTAGATCGGGGCGGCCACCACACCAGCAAGCCCAGCCAAAGCAACGCCTAAAAAATAGGTAAGGGTACGTAAGGAGGGCACGTCAATACCAAAAGCGCGGGTGACGTCGGGGTTTTCTGTGCCGGCCCTGAGGTGCGATCCTAGTTTGGTTTTCTCAATCAAATACCAAACGGCAAAGCAAACTGAAAGCGATAGCACGATCGAAAAAAGCCGGTATTTAGGAAACACAATAAAACCTAGATTAATGGCGCCTTCTAAAATTTCTGGTTTGCCGTTGTAAGGCTCTCCGGCCATATTGAAATAATTGCTTAGCACCCCCTCAAAAATAAGTGCCAGCCCAAAAGTGAGTAATAGGCCGTAAAGATGGTCGACTTTATACAGGCGGCTGAGCATGGTTTTTTCGATAAACACACCGAGCAAACCCACCACAATCGGCCCGACAATCAGCGCCACCCAGAAAGACATACGAATGCTTTCATCACCTAATATTCGCCCTAGCTGGTCGTAGCCCAGTAGCGCCACAAAAGCGCCGAGCATATAAAAAGCGCCGTGAGCAAAGTTGACTACATTCAGCATGCCAAAAATCACGGCAAGGCCAAGGCTGAGTAAGGCATAAAAAGCACCATTGTTTAAGCCAAGTAGGGCTTGCGGCATGATGGCTTGCAAGGTGATGTCCATGCGCTACCTCAGATGAAATGTTTGAACGCTTTAAAAAGTTCTGTAGACACAGAGGCCAGTAAGAACACAGAGCTCTCAGAGAAAACCAAGCAAACGGATCAGCTAGTCCTCTTTGGTTTTCCTTCGTGTGCTGCTTTTTAACTCTGTGTTCTCTGTGTCTACAGATCTAAGGTTTTTTAAGGGGGCTTACTTTTTAATCAAAGGGCATTCGCTGGCAGATAGCGGCTTGAAGGCGACATCGCCAGGGATGGTGGCAACGAGTTTGAGCTGATCCCATGCGCCTTTGGATTCGCTAGGTTTAAGCACTTCTACCAGATACATATCGTGCACCATGCGGCCGTCTTTGCGGATGACGCCATTTTTGGCGAAAAAGTCATTGATCTTAGTTTCACGCATTTTCTTCATCACGGCATCGGCGTCATCGGTGTCTGCTGCTTTGATCGCGTTTAGATAATGCAGGGTGCTGGAGTAAACACCTGCGTGATCCATCGTTGGCATAAAGCCCGCTTTGGCGAAGAATTTCTTACCAAACGCTTCCATTTGAGGGTTTAACTCCCATGAATAGGCTGTGGTAAATGTCATGCCTTGCGCAGCATTCAGGCCCAGTGCTTTGATATCGCTATCGAATACCAATAGCCCTGCGATGGTTTGCTGTAGCCCAAATTCTTTGGCTTGCTTCACTGCGTTTACAAAATCAGCGCCTGCATTGGCAAGGCCTACCACCTTGGCTTTAGAGTTTTGTGCTTGCAGTAAGTAAGAGGAGAAATCAGTAGAGGAAAGCGGGTGTTTTACCGTGCCAAGCACCTTGCCACCGGTGGCCGCGACAATCTTGCTGGCATCGCCTTGTAGTGCCGCACCGAAGGCGTAATCTGCTTGTAGGAAGAACCAGCTATCTAAACCTTGCTTCATTAGCGCGGTAGCGGTGCCTTTAGCCAAGGCATAGGTGTCGTAAGCGTAATGCACGCCGTAAGGGCTACATTCCTTGCCGGTCAGCGCGGTAGAGCCTGCGCCATTATTAATGGTGATGCGCTTTTTCTCCGCCCCTAGTTTTTGTACTGCAATACCCACGCCAGAATTCAGTAAGTCGTTCACCATATCTACGCCTTCGGTGTCGAACCACTCCCGCGCCTTACCTACGCCGATATCCGCCTTGTTTTGGTGATCTGCACTGACTAGCTCAATGGGTTTTCCCAGCACTTTGCCACCAAAATCAGCAATCGCCATTTGCGCCGCGATCACCGAGCCTTTGCCGCCTACCCTAGCATATACGCCGGACATATCCGTCAGAATACCGATCTTGACCATGTCGCCAGAGAAAGGGCCAGCAAATGTGGTGGCAGGTAGGGCAAGCGCTACAGCAAGAACAAGTGGTTTACAGTTTTGCATAGGGTGTATCTCCGTTTGAGGTCGATCTTGCGGGGACTGCGGTAAGGTGTTTTTTGTAATGATCAAAATGGCTGTCGTAGGGCGGGTGTACCTCCGATATGAAATATTTCAAACGCCAACCAAAAGACGTTTTTAGTGCCTTCGGCACGTTGATTTTGGTGCGGCAGCCACCGCTGGGCCTTCCTTTCTTGCTTCGCCAAGAAACGAAGCCAAGCGACCACAGCAAAACACGAAGGCCCCTGCGCTGCGGACAATCGAGTCGGCGGCGGGCGGGATTGGCTCGTTCCTCGCTCCCAAGCGATCCCCCGCCCCGCTTGTTCCTCGCTTCGGCGTGTTTCAAGGGGAGGCTTAAGCCCCGTGTTGAGAGCGTAGTTGTCATCACTTTTCTTCGTTTGCTGCTAAGAACCAAACTGTTTAGCTCACATGAAGTAAACCCCGTGAGCAATACAGAATAAATACGCGGGTAGGAGCCTGCCCTATGGTGTGGAGTTGGCGTAAGTTGAGGCCTGTACTCAAACCCCAAGATAATGATTTAGCCTGCTTGCACTGGCGGATAGCTCGTCTGCGCTGATTGAATCCACCACTTGGCCGTGCTCAATGACGTAATGCCGATCAGCGATGCCTGCGGCAAAGTGAAAATTTTGCTCGACCAGCACGATGGTGTAGCCGCGCGCTTTAAGTAGCTCTACCGTTTCGCCTAGCTTTTTAACAATCACTGGGGCCAAGCCTTCGGTGATTTCATCCAGAAGCAGAAGGCGTGCGCCGGTGCGTAAGATTCGTGCCATCGCCAGCATTTGCTGCTCGCCCCCCGATAGCCTTGTGCCCTGGCTTTTGCGGCGCTCCCATAGGTTGGGAAATAGCGTGTAAATCTCTTCCAAACTCATGCCGTCGCTGCGTACTTTTGGCGGCAGGTTGAGGTTTTCTTCTACATTCAAGCTAGAAAAAATCGCCCGCTCTTCAGGGCACCAGCCCACGCCAAGGTGGGCAATTTTGTGCGTTGGCATACGGATCACTTCGCGGCCATTCACCATGATCGATCCGGCGCGCTGGCCGGTTAGGCCAAGAATTGCTTTGAGTGTGGTGCTGCGGCCTGCGCCGTTACGGCCCAATAGGGTAATCAGCTCGCCACGGCGCACACCAAAATCAATCCCATGCAAAATATGCGATTCACCGTAAAAAGCGTGTAAACCACTTACCCGCAACATCTCACCCGCATGATCTTGAATCTCATGGTTAAGCATGCAGTGTTTCCTATGGGGTGGCGGGAATAGTAGGGCTTACGCCCAAATAGGCTTCCATCACTTTTGGATCGGCAGAAACAGTGGCGTAATCGCCTTCGGATAAATGCTGACCACGCGCTAACACGGTGATTTTGTCGGCCAAGGTAGAAACCACTTTTAGGTTGTGCTCCACCATC
>Ga0247722_10002269_pt1 | contig 10043 bp, 12 predicted proteins | sample MSEWelMarce3H_FC_FD_189094 | JGI IMG/M metagenome (GOLD analysis project Ga0247722, IMG submission 189094) | Subsurface sediment microbial communities from gas well in West Virginia, United States - MSEEL Well Study Marcellus 3H_FC | ecosystem: Environmental > Terrestrial > Deep subsurface >...
GCTGTGATTGGTAAAACTTATAATATTTGCAGTGGATCTGGGTACGATGTAAAAGAAATTTATTCGATCGTTTCTGAAACACTTAAATCAGAATTAAAGCCTAAATGGGAATCGGCTGAAAAAATGTGGTCAAAGTATGAGAGTTTAACAACAAGCTATTTTCAATTGAAAGACGAGGTAGTTGCGGCTGAGACTAACAAGCAAAGTATAGGTTCGCCAGTAGCTATCCAATCCCAGATTGCAACTTTAAATGTAGACACTGAGCAAGAAATAGCTGAAGTTGTACTAAGAATTAAAAAAAGATTAGAATGTATATGAGTCCAGTAGTTATACTTTTATGCGGTGGTAATGGCGAAAGATTTAAAAAACATGACGCTCTTATGGAAAAGCCATTAATTAAAGTTTTTGGTAAGTCGCAGCTATATTGGGCAATAAAAGGAGCTAACCTATCGTATAGTCCTAAAAAATTTATTTTTGGCGTACGGTCAGAAATTCTCTCAAAAGTTCTAGAAGAGATCAAAGGATTTGATTTTGAAATTAAATTTGAAGTAATTGATGTTGGTGATAAAACTAACGGTGCAGCAGAAACAGCCGCACTTACATTGGCTAAATCAAAAAGTTTAGAGTCGAAAGACCCAGTTATCCTCATTGATAATGATTGTTTCAATTTGTTAGATTTAGGAAGTAATAAATTATCAGATTTATATCCTTTTGTTTCAACTACTAAATCAATAAATAGTCAGCATTGCTTTGTTGAATTTTTGGGAAGTAATAAAGTTATAAAATTTCATGAAAAACAAATATATGGTGAATATGCAATTTCTGGAAACTATGGATTCTTATGTAGTGATCAATTTTTTGATGCCTATAACAAGGCTAAAGCATTAGGAAATGAATTTTATGTTTCTGATGTTATGAACTCACTCTTAACTTCTGAGTCAATAAATACTGTTATTGCTGATAGGTACTATTCTTTCGGTACTCCGGAAGAGATTAATTTAGTCAACAATTCAATTCTGGAATTCTTATAAGGTAATATCTGGGTATACAACTAGTCAATTGGATGCTTTCCGTATTCTATCGACTATTGATACCGCCAATCCGCCTCCTTTGGGAGGAATCACAACAACTCTCTGTAATTTTTTTTGATCCGCAGTTCTAAAGGCACGATATAAATCTTTGGCGAATTCCTCTACTGAGTCTGGTGACAACAATCTGAAAGCACCAGTTGGGGTACAAATGTCCGACATGGCAATGAATCCGTCTCCTTGCTTTACTTCACCAGATACAACCACTTTAGCTTTAGGAGCGTAGTGAGATAAAAGCATGCCTGGGGCTTTTATCTCATGAGTACTTGTTGTAGACATTATTTTTAAACCTACTGATTCTTCAATCATTTCATGTGTAACTGCTCCAGGGCGTAAAATTTGAGGTTGGTTATTAGTAAATCTAATCACCGTAGATTCAAGACCAATTTCGCATTGATTTCCATCTAGAATCTTGTCAGATAAGGTCAGGTACTCTTCTAATTCTGTGATTACGTCTTGAGCGGTAGTAGGTGAAACCGCACCAAATCTATTAGCACTAGGTGCGACAACTCCAGTTCCGCCAAGTGCTTCAAACTTAATTAGTAATTCCTTAGCTATAGGATGATCTGGCACCCTTAATCCAACAAAACTTTGACCACCGGTTACAAAATCCTTAGCTAATTTAGTCCTATTCAAAATAAGGGTCATTGGCCCTGGCCAAAAATCTTTAGCAAGTTTAAATGCAGAGTCAGGAATATCAACTGCCCACTTATCCAACTGATTAATGGAGGAGATATGAACTATGACTGGGTGGTCTATTGGTCTACCCTTAACAGAATAGAGTCTGGTGACAGCTTTCTCATTTATAGCATCTGCCCCTAATCCATAAACAGTCTCAGTTGGAAATGCCACAAGATGACCATCTTTTAATGCTTTAGCCGCCTTTTCTAAATCATTTTGAGTGCAGTTCGAGATTATTTCCATGTGTAAATCATCCCATTTAACTGGTTTTGATCTGCTCCTTATGACCGATACCCTTCTCCTTCTGGTCCCCATCGTCTAGTGGCCTAGGACGTCGCCCTTTCACGGCGTTAACACGGGTTCAAATCCCGTTGGGGACGCAACGAAGTTGAAGGAAATTTCGGCTTCGAAAGGTAAGGCCCAGTAGCGCAGTTGGTTAGCGCGCCGCCCTGTCACGGCGGAGGTCGCGGGTTCAAGTCCCGTCTGGGTCGCAAGGTGCCTTACGGCACCTTATTGGCTGAGTAGCTCAGTTGGTATGAGCGAACGACTGAAAATCGTTAGGTCGCCGGTTCGATCCCGGCCTCAGCCACAGAAAGTATAAAAAGTTAGGTAGAAATGATCTTAAGAATAAAGATTTTAAAAGATAAGTACTTTGATTACTCAATGCTGCGTTGGGTTGCTGTGGGTTTTACTACCACCTTAATTGATTACATTCTTTTTATCACTCTCTATGGCCCAATCAACTCAGTATTTTTAGCAAATCTATTTTCAGCAGTAGCAGCTACTTTATTTAACTACCTAACGCATCACCGCTGGACTTTTAAGAGTAATAAAAGCTACTCCAGCTCTGGAGTTGCTTATGTTGTTAATTTGATTTTTTGGTGGTTAGTTTCAACCTCTGCAATTAAAGGGCTAATTGTGATGGATATTGATCCAAAAATCGCAAAATTGATTCCTATCATCTTTATTGCCCCAATAAACTACTTTGTCTTGAATAAGTTAGTTTTTAAGAAAAAGATTAATTAGATTTAATTTTACTAAATCCCACAAACAAAAAAATCCAAGTAAGAGTCGCTGCAGTGAGTATATAATATTCAAAGTTTTTATCTACAATTGTGATCACAATAGAAAGAGAAGCAAATACTGCCGATAAGCCCCACAAAGTAAAAGCTGCCTGTTTTCGAGATAAACCAGATCTGATTAATCTGTGTGAAAGATGATCTTGACCTCCCTGAAATGGAGATAGGTGTCGACAAATTCTTGAAACCACTGCAACTGTTGTATCTAAAATTGGGATTGCTAATAAAAGGATCGGTGTCAGGTAGGAACCGACCGGAGTAGCGGTACCTGGTTGAAAACGAACCGTCAGGGTTGCAAGGAGGACACCCAAAAACAATGCACCAGCATCGCCCATATAAATCTTGGCCGGATTCTTATTCCATACTAAAAATCCTAGGGTTGCTCCCGCTGTTACGGTAGCTAGCGCTGCAATTAAGTATTGATCACCATTTAATGCCAAAAAAGCTAGTGCTACAGAAGATATAGCAACTGTTCCAGCCGCTCCACCATCTAAGTTATCAAAGAAGTTAATTGAGTTACATATTCCTACAACCCAGATAACTGTAATAACGGAATCAAAAACAACTGAGCCAGTTGGATTTCCAACGTTATTAGTAATTATCAAAATACTTGCAGTGAAGATACCAGCTATATTTTGTGCGACAAATCGAGGTAGTGGCTTGAGGTTTTTAAGATCATCCCAAAGTCCGATTAAACCAAGCGCTAATGCCGGGCCAAGTACTGAAGTTGCTAACCAAAAAGTATTGGCGGTGAAGTTTGAAACTAGTGAGGATGCATAGGAGATGGTAATAACTCCGATAATTATTGCTACACCGCCTAAATATGGAACAGGCTGCTTATGAGATTTATGAGATGAGTTTGGTCGGTCAATTGCATCACTTGCAATCGCAATCTTTCGCATTATTGGGGTGAGTGCGCCAACTAAAAAATATGCCATAACAAAGAGTAAGAAGTACTCCTCGTTTGTAATCCCCATTTATTTATCTAAAACTTTTTTAGGCAGAGCCAGATTTGCGACGGTGCATCTTTGGCGCAGTGCCACCAGTTTGGCCAGCCCCAAGTTTTGAACCAGAAGATGGCCCAGCACTTTTACCGGTGGTATTTCCCTTTTGTTTTTTTGCCAGCGCCTCTAGCATCTTTGCCTTTGCATCAACCTCAGGCTTCTTGGCCTCACTCATAGTTAATTACCGCCATTTCTATTTACTGGGTTTGATATTGAAGTAAGTAAGGATTTAACCTCAGATTCTTTATATCTTCGGTGCCCTCCAAGGGTTCTAATTGAGGTTAACTTGCCAGCTTTTGCCCACCTGGTAACAGTCTTAGGATCTACCCGAAACAAAGATGCCACCTCAGCTGGTGTTAATAACACCTCTTGCTCAGAAGCCATTTAAATCCACCATTCGCAGAATATATAGGAAATGTCCATTTCGTACCTTTAGGGGCAAGTATTGTGGTTTATATTGATAATTAAAAGTACTTACCTACATCGCCTGCTCAAAGACTGCAACCCTGCGCCAGCGAGTGACTAAACGCTCATAACCTTGACCAGCCAGCGCACCGTCCCCTGCGGCAAGGCCTGCCAAAGATCTTGCAACATCTTCAATTGAAGTGTCCGCATTTAATCCAGGTTCACCATTTTCAATTAATGTTTTCTCTAAATAGTTAGCTAACCCTCCGTAATCGCACTCAACAATTGATTCACCGTGAAAGATAGATAGCCACTCGAGTAGATCTGCTATCTCTTGTTCTATTGGCCCATTACCAAAGGCATTTACAACCGCCTGGTGGGCAAATAAACATCGCTGCTTTGCATTTGAAATTGAGGTTCTAAGGATTGTGTATGAACCATCCTCATTTGTGCCTCGAAGACGATCATTTGGTTCAAAGAGTGAAAACCAACGGGGTGGAATATTCCAAGTGGCAGTAATTATATGTGAAACCTTATCTTCAACTACCTCAGAATTAACACTAATTGCATCTTCAATTGTTTGAGGCAAGAAAAATTTTTTAATAGTTGGCGGAAGGCTAGATTTAAAATCATCAAGTGCTGCCCAGCACCTTGCAGCTGTCGACCAGGGTGCGATAAATCTTTTTCCTTCATGCTCTAAGACATGAGCACCATCGGCTTTTAATGCTGGAGGTTCAGTAACTATTGTCCGCCGTAGTGCCCTATTTTGTTCATCCCAACCAGTAGGAGATGTGACTGCGATTTGATTCCATCTGAGTTGATCGGCTGCTTTAAAAGCAGTTAATGGTTCATAGACTCTTAGAGAAGCAACATATGGGGTAGGGCGCATAAATTAATTAAGGAGATTAATTATTGCTGTCCTTGGAATATGAATCCTCATCTTCAAAACTCTTCTCTTTTTTAACCTCACCATGTAGCTCTTTGGCAAGATTTTCTAAATCCATATCCTGATTTGAGTATTTAAGATCTCTTGCAACCTTAGTTTGTTTAGCTTTTGAACGGCCTCGTCCCATATCTGGCCTCCTTCAGTATTTATATTTCTATCAGGCGGGTAGATTATCGTAAACTTGGGCCATCAACTATTGGTGGCTTACCGCCATTAAATATCGACTTTAGCCCTACTGCTTGCAAGAAAAGGCTCATCCCCATAATTGGGAGCCTAAATCTGTGATCACCAATCGAGAGTAATGAAATGCCCCAACTAGACGCAACGATGGTGATGGCAATCAAACCAATTAATTTTTCTAGCTGCTTTAATCTCCATAAAACTATGAATCCATATACTACTAACCCTAGTCCACCTAATAACCATAGCCAGGAAAAGAGCAATCCAATTGGGCCCTTCACTAATTTGTCGCCATTTTCTGAATTAGTTTGAATATCTCTAATTGGACTTATTTTTAACCATGGATTCCTTGCCATCGTGCCTTCTACAAGTGGTCCTTCCCACGGCGACCAAAAATATAATGTTTTTTTGAAGAAAAGTTTTCCAGCACTAATTGGATTACTTAAATACCACTTAGCAACACAGGCCACCAACTGATTATCTTTTTGAGCATCAGTACCTGATGTTTCGCATGGAACTCCATACTCTTTGGTGGAATAACCACCAGTGGCCTTATCACCGGCACCGATATTCATTGTTACACCTAGATTTGTAGAAATTGAATTAACTCCAATAGCTTTATTATTTCGGTAAATTAAAGTTGCTGGGAAAAATAGCGTTAGTGCTAAAGTTGTAATTAGAAGGAAATATGATGACTTAATTGGTTTTCTAATTAAGATCCACATCATGTTAATCAATATTCCAGAGACAATTAGTCGAGGTTGCATAAAGGACATAAACCCAACAACGATCGATGATATGACTACATATTTTAGTAATTTACGATCATCTTTTTGTATAAAATCTTTAATTATTAAGCCAACAACTATTAAATAGCCCGAAGCAGTTAACGATTCATATCCAATCGCAATTGAACTGAGCGAAAGTGTTGGATTAAGCAGAATCATTACAAATACTAAATATGTAAATTTGTGTAACCTGGTTTTTGCAAGTTGAGAGGCAAAAAAATAAGCTGCAAATGAGTACACAAGACTTTGTATAATTGATAATGTTGTTAAAACAAAACTTTTTCCAAGCAGGGATAAAAGGAAAATAACAAGTGGATAGCCAGCTGGCCAATAACTTAATAAATTCTCGGTAGAAAATACCCCATCTTTTAATAAGCCGTAATAACCTTTTAGATAGTTTTCACCATCTGCCCCAAGCCAAATACCATCAATTTGAAAACTATTATTGCCTGAAGTTTGAATTCCTTGAGGAATATTAATAATGATTATTAACTTAATGATGAATACTGAAATTGCCCAATATAAAAGAGTTCTGGCAATATTGCGCTTTGGAGCTAAGCGTGCTCGCTTTGACTTACTCGCCATCGATTAACCCTTCATCAAAATTTGAGATTAGTTTACTCACTTTGTTAAATAACTCAGCAAGGTTTGAGTTTGTGCCAGAGGCTGCAATCTCACCAGTTGAGCATAATTGATCCCATAGATCAGGTTTTTTAGAAAGAGCAATTAAAGTTTGCCCGCTCATCTCCACAACATTAGGTGGTGTGCCTCTTCTATGAACTGCGCCAGGAACGCATTGAATTGCTGCATATGGCGGGATCCGAAGTTCAACTGAGTTACCAGGTGCTACCACTTGGACCATCTTAAGTATTTCCTTAACCCGGCACTTAACTTGCAAATCCTGCTTCATCTTAGTTGAGTTAATTCAACCTTAACTATCTTGCTATCTATTACCTTTTTTATCTCTTGCTTCACAAATTCAGATTGTTCTGATGCCTTACCTGCAAAAAGTGATGGATCTACAATCAGATTTTCAAGCTGTTCAAGTGAAAGCGGAAACTCTTCTTCCCTGGCGAGTGCTTCAAAGAAATTATCTGCAGTAGTTGAAGTTGAATGTTTTTTAATCAATTGGTGGGCTGCCTCTCGACCCAATCCTGCCCTAACACACTCCATAAGTATTTTTGTAGTTGCAAGTAATGGTAGCTGCTCATTTAGCTCACTCTTTATACTCTCTTCAAATACTCCAAACTCATTTAGTATTGTCATGAAGGTATTAAGGAGCCCATCTAAGACATAAAATGAGTCAGGGATGACAACTCTTCTAACTACAGAACATGAAACATCACCTTCATTCCATTGATCCCCCGCTAGATCTGCAGCCATGGTGTTATAGCCACGAAGTAAAACCATCATGCCATTGATTCGCTCAGATGATCTGGAGTTCATCTTGTGGGGCATAGCGGATGAGCCAACCTGGCCTGCTTTAAAACCTTCACTTACTAAACCGCTTCCTGCCATCAACCTGATTGTGGTTGCCATTGAGGAAGGAGCAGATGCAATCTGCAATAACTTTGATACAACCTCAAAATCAACTGATCTTGGGTAGATCTGTCCGACTGAGACCCAAGTATTTTCAAAACCAAACTCCTCTGCGATACTTCTTTCTAACTGCGCAAGATCCTCACCCATAGCATCTAATGCGTCCTGGGAAGTTCCAACTGGACCTTTAATGCCACGCAGAGGTAGCCGGGCAATTAACTCTTTAAGTGCGGTATGGGCAAATAACAACTCTTCGGCACAGGAAGCAAATCTCTTACCTAATGTAGTTACCTGGGCTGCAACATTATGGGACCTACCCACCATGTAGGTTTTCTCATACTTGGTAATTTTCTCAGTTAGCAAAAATAAGGTTTGGAGCGTTCTGTACTCAATTAATTCAAGTGCTGCTTTGATCTGAATTAACTCAATGTTCTCAGTTAAATCACGGCTAGTAAGTCCAATATGTATCTTTTCAACACCAGCTAGCGCGTTAAACTCTTCAATCCGTGCTTTAACATCATGTCTAGTTTTCATCTCACGTTTATCAATCGAATCTAAATCAACTTTTTCGATTACCTTCTCATACGCTTTGATATCACTATCTGTGATTGGCAAGCCTGCTTTTTGTTGCAATTTTAAAATTGTAATCCAAAACTTTCTCTCATTAATAATTTTATTTACTGGATCAAAGATTGCCACCATATCTTTTGTGGCATATCTAGTTGCTAAAACATTTGGCGTAATACTCATGCGATTAGATCTCTAACTACGATGGTTTCATCCCGGCCAGGTCCAACACCTATGGCACTTATTTGAACTCCTGATACCTTCTCTAAAAACTTCACATACTCCTGTGCATTTTTTGGTAAGTCAGCAACTGATTTTGCCCTTGAAATATTTTCCTTCCAGCCAGGTAAGTACTCATATATTGGCTTTGCATGGTGAAAATCTGATTGTGATGCTGGTAATTCTTCAACCCTTACGCCATCAATCTCATATGCAACACATACTGGAATCTTCTCCCAGCCAGTTAATACATCTAGCTTGGTTAAGAAAAAGTCTGTTAATCCATTTACTCGAACTGCATACCTAGCAATGGGTGCGTCAAACCAGCCGCACCTTCTATTACGCCCAGTTGTAACACCAACCTCACCTCCTATTTTTCTAAGCGCTTCACCATCCTCATCAAATAACTCTGTTGGAAATGGTCCGCTACCAACACGAGTTGTGTATGCCTTAAGAATTCCAATTACACGTGTGATCTTTGTTGGTCCAACTCCTGAGCCCGTAGAGGCACCCCCTGCTGTTGGATTAGATGAGGTAACAAATGGATAGGTGCCATGATCCACATCTAGCAATGTCCCTTGGGATCCTTCCAAGAGAACAACCTTGCTAGCCTTTAAAGCTTGGTCTAACAAAAGCGATGTATCAGTTACATATGGTTTTAAAACCTGCGCATAACCCAAATACTCATCAAGTACTTCCTCAACTGTAATTCCTTTGCGATTAAATACCTTAACTAATATCTGATTTTTATCATGGAGGGCTGCTTCAATTTTTTGTTTTAAAATGGATGGATCAAATAGATCTTGAACTCGAATTCCAATTCGATTTATCTTATCCGCATAGGCAGGGCCAATTCCGCGTCCTGTTGTACCAATCTTTGATTTACCTAAAAATCTCTCTGAAACCTTATCGATTGTGCGATGGTATGGCGTAATCAAATGAGCATTGGTTGAAATCTTTAACTTTGAAGTATTAATTCCTCGCTCATTTAAATCTGAGATCTCCTTTAATAAAACCGCTGGATCAATAACAACACCATTGCCAATTACTGGAATTACATTTGGAGATAATATTCCGGAGGGTAGTAGGTGTAGCGCGTACTTTTGATCTCCGATTACAACTGTATGCCCAGCGTTATTTCCACCTTGATAGCGAACAACATAATCAACGCGATCACCTAATAAATCTGTGGCTTTACCCTTGCCCTCATCGCCCCACTGCGCACCAAGTAAAACTATGGCGGTCATATCTCTCCCATGAGTAGCAACAGCCAATTTTGGCAGCTGGACAGGTAATTTCCTTGCGGGATTACAACCAATTCCACCACATTTAGGGCGGTTTTAAAAATCACCGCCCCAAATCAGCACTTACTGATCTAACCTTTTAATAAGCCCCAAGCAGTATCAGCGCCTTTTTAAAGAGGGCTGATAAGGCCAGGTTTAAGGTGCCAGCGGCTAGTAATCGCTCCAGCAGGGTTACTAAGGTAATTAATGATGCAGTCAACATAGGTGCTCCATTTCAAGGTATGTGCAAAAGGTGATATCTGG
>Ga0247722_10002270_pt1 | contig 10039 bp, 11 predicted proteins | sample MSEWelMarce3H_FC_FD_189094 | JGI IMG/M metagenome (GOLD analysis project Ga0247722, IMG submission 189094) | Subsurface sediment microbial communities from gas well in West Virginia, United States - MSEEL Well Study Marcellus 3H_FC | ecosystem: Environmental > Terrestrial > Deep subsurface >...
CATTGTAGAAGAGCTTAGAAATACCACCACGACTCTTGAAATCAGGAATATCATTTTCCCATACAAGTCGTAAGTGGCGTATGCCCTGAATACTGTAAATGTGAGACGTGTCGTAATTGTCACCAGAAATCACGTAATCCACAATTTGGCGCTGGATTTTGCGACCTTCAATGTAATTCCGTAAATCATCTGCAAATGTCATGTCAGCTTCACTAGGCTCGTAGGGGCCGGCCAACGGAACGTCACGGAAATACATCGCAAACCGACCATTCCAATCGCGCTCCGTAATAGCCCGCCCGAAGTCGGAAAGTAGAGGGCGCAATGCAAATACATGGAAGGTAGGAATGCCCTTACCTTTATAGCGCTCAAAGGCGACGTCGTCCAGGGTCATACGTGATTTAGGATTGTTTTGAATGGAAGGGAGCCACTGGCCTTCAGGAGTCACGAAGTCTGTGTTGATTTCTGGTGACTTTACCATAAAAAGAGGAGACGGAAGCACAAGTGGATCCGGGCCAACCGCAGCGTCAAACCAGGTGAAATCCGCCCCATAATAGGACGTTTCGGTGGTCGGCTCAGTAGTCGGTGCTTCGCCGGCGACATAGGCGAGAAACTGGAACTTGGGGAGCCAATCAGGGTCATGGTCCATAACAGCAAATACAGCCTGTTTGATTTCCTCTAAGGTGGAGTATGGGTACATCTCAAGTTCATGTAATGACCAATCTCCATTATATATATAGACCCGTATGGGCGGGAATTTGTCAGGGTCGCGCCCTGTGCCAAATTCAACGTCCGTTAAGGTCGCCGATTTCAGCGTACTTAGGAATTGTGTATCGTCCATCTAACATTGGTAGAGCATAGTGGAGAGCTAATTACAAACTCAGAATAGACCGGATACGTGTCTATTGTGAATTACTATTAGGATAGAGTGGAGTGCTTACGTGGGGATTGTGTATGGATTATGCATAAAACAGCTTACCAATTTGGAAAATATTGGAAGACTGAGCGCCTGTACCACTGTGCTCCTCATCCTTGGAGGGATCGTAGGAAGGTTGGTCCGTGATTGTGACACCACAATAAGGGGTTGGGTGTGCAGTGAAATCACGGTGATGATAGAGGCCGGTGCCTTCGGCTTCGCGCAAAATCCAGGCGAAGTTATTCCAGAAATCGGGCCCGTGACCAATGGACTCTGTCATACAGTGGCCGAGTTCGTGGAGCGTCACAAATGTCATCACGTTCTCATCTACAAGGCTCTCATCACCAGGCTTGCGCTGACGTAGGCATAGGTGCATCGCCTCGCCCTTATTGACACTGTAAGAGGTGTGTTCGGCTTCGGGAGTGGCCTCAATTAAACGCGAAGGATCGGGCTTGAAGTTGCGCATGAGGCGTTTGACCTGGGGCTTGTCGGGGAATTTATGTTGAAAATGCTCTATGATTTTGATGAGGCGAATACGGACCTTCGCCATCAAGTCGGCTGCCTGCTGCTTATCGGGCAGGTCGCGCACACGATACACCTTACCATCTACGCCTGACCGGACATCCACGAGCGGGTATTTACCGGTACCGAGGATGCTGTTAAATACGGATTTCACGTTGTCCATTGTGCTCTTACTCTACTTTGGGTGGGAGGGATAACTACTAAAAATCGCTAATTAGGGAGCTGCGCCCCTTAAGAGCCTAGCTCTTTAATTTCACTAACAAACCCTAATAGTACAATTAGGGGTGGTTAGGGAATATAGCTTGTGTTCAAGTGAATACAAATGCGGTAGTGCCCGTAGGGCCCAACACGCTCCGCGTGAAGCCTTTATTCAAGGGAGGGGTCTAAGGGGACGCTCCGCGTCCCCTTAAGAGATCTCCAGGGGGCGACGGTTGATATCAGGCTCAATGGTGCTGACGTTGAAGATGGAAACAGGGACCTGGGGGTTAGGGGGCTCAGAGCGGAGCTGGAGGTTCGCGTTACGCATGGACTGGCCAACAGTATTCACACCAATGAGAGCGCCAGCAGAGAGGAAGTTCTTACCCTTGAGGGACCCAGTGCCCATAGGGTTCTGCTGTGCCCAGACGCTGTTCGTGTCCTTAGGGAGTAGCTCTGCAGGAGTGAGCTGGTCACGGGGGTAGCAGCCAGCCGGGGCCTCAGCATTACCGAACTGTGCAGGGCCCTCGTAGGCCATCACATCAGCGCCAGCAACATTGGGGTTGCTCTTCGTCTCCTCCTCGCTAACAGAGCCGGCAGCCTCATTGGCCTGGAAGCCCTCGGTTGCGGGGGGAGCCTCAGACCCAGAAGGGGCCTCGGGGGCAGGCATAGCAATAGCCATCATAGAAGCACCACCGAGAAGACCGAAGAGGGTAGGGTCAATCAGATATATGGCACCAAACACGAGCACTACGACTAAAAGAACTGTAAATATGGACATACCGTTCATTGTATCTGTAATATGGTGAGGCGAGATTTTTGCCTCAATCGCAACCGTTTCTTAGTCGGACAACTCATCGCTTTCCACATCTGTCTCCGTATAATCCGTTGCGTCAGAATCAGTCAAATCGCCATATTTTTGGATGTATCGGTCCATTGCGCGCTGCGCACGGAATGCCGCCAATTTTGCCCGGAGACGGGCCTCCTCCACACGCTGGCGCTCCCGAATTTGACGGTCCGTCAGGCCGGAACGAAGAGGCATTGATACCTCTGTCGCCTCGTCGTCCTTGTCAGATTCAATATCATCCAACTCAATCAAATCAATTGTCTGGGTAAGCTCAGGAACTGCCGTAGATGCCGGTGTTGGTACTGGTGCTGATACTACAGGCCCCGTTGCAATAGCCTCCTCCATAATAGGCATATCAACATCAATATCAATCTCTGCAGCAAGTTCCACAGACCACACAATATAAAACTTGGAATTCATTAAACGGACTTCCGTTGGGCGCAAAATACACGTATAAGACCCGTCCTCTGCCGCCACAGCAGGAAGGTCTGAAAACACATGCGCGCTGTGCTTTGCACACACAACTGGGTCATATTTACGTGTAAATAACTTTGCATTATTTGCAAATAGGAGCGCATACAAGTCAGGCAAGTATTTTGCGTACTCAACCTCCTTTAGTGTCGTATCTGTAAGTGCAGTTAGGAGTGCCGCAGACGTCATAGATGACAGTGTAAGAAGGTCATATGGGACTTGAGTCACGGCAAATCGGTAATACGGAATTATATTCCCCTCGGCGCTCGCCTTTGCATATTCAACCTGCGCAAGCTTCCAGGTCTTCGCTTCAAGTGTCATTGTATGATTACGCGCAGCGTAACTTTAGACCAATGTAATTTCCGCAATATTACTATTATGGATGGTTCAGTGGCACCAGGGCCTACGTCCGAAGAAAAGAAATTTGCGTGGATGAAACCATATATTGAACGACTTGTGTTAATGATGAAGGCCCATGATACGCAACAGTGGCTCCAGGTATTTTTAATTGACCCTGTACTGTCGTACATTATGAACCGATTTTTCGCATATTTCCTGGTGGCAATGGTCGGATTTGGAGCACTTTTGTTGTTTGTGATTTTGACCTTCATACTCCTAATTGTGCGAACACGGGACGCTGCCAGTGGGCATGTGTGTGTAGGATGTGGGATGAATAAGTAAAAACTTAATATAGTATGTCTTCTAACTCCGCCCCGGCCTCAGCCGATGCAGAATTTCCCACATGGGTTCGTAATTGGCTCCACTATGATACACTTGCAGGGGGGTTGTACAAGCAAGCCCTAAATGCACGCAAGGTCCGCGAAGACTATGAGGAGCGAATTTTAGGGAGTTTAACTCGGCGCGGACTCACAAACGCAATCTTGCAACTGAAGCAAGGTAAATTCCAGGCAGTGGAAGAGAGCCATCAGGTGCCGATGAGCTACGCCAACATTGAGGCGCTACTCCATTTGTACTTTAAGGCGAAGGGCGCCAGTGGGCGCGATGAAACTGGTGATATCCTGGCGTTCTTCAAACAGCACCGCAAAACGACGCGCAATATGCGCCTGCGGCGCATTGATGACCCTGCCGAGAAACTGCCTGCCCCCCAGGGGCTTCTTGAGTAGAGGTCCCCCCAACCACCTAAGAGTCCGTGCATAATCTATAGATAGAATTCCACAGATTTTCACATAGAACGCGAAATGTCTGATACAGAAGCGCAACCTATATCATATGTCCGCCCTAGTGTTGCAGGTCACAATGTACTAGGGCGCCTAATAGCAAATAGAAATGCACGGAATTGGGAAAGTTGGATTAACAGTTACACAGTATGGGGATACGCCGAAGAGACTCGCGTTTGCGAATGGGCGCATGAATTTGTGCAACACATAGAGGCCGCGTTGAAACTTCGTGGATTTGTATTTGAGTATGACACACACGCTATGACACGGCGAATGTTGTATTGGTGTTGGGGAATTAATTGTGCAATAACGTCACCAGATTGGACTAGCAAGGATATTCCAATGTGTGAGCCATGCAAAGAAAATAGTAATGACCCGTACGAGTATGAACTATTTGTACGCGAGTTTTCATATAGATATTGGATGGATTTGCGCCCATATTGGATTCCCGATTTCATGAATGACGAATTTGCAACCCAGTTCATTTCACTATTAGAGTTGTTTTGCTGGCGTCACGTAAGTACGGAGTGCTCACCTAAGATTCAGAAAGAGCGCGACCTACTTGATGCAGAAAACGAAGATGGAAGTGGAGATGAGGGGCGAGCGGGTAGAGCAGACAATGGGTCGTATTTCAAAGGGAAAAAGGAGTTTTATTAACCCACTTTGCGTATAAAAATAGTCTAATATATTAGAATTACTTGTAGTTATGTCCGACACATCATTACAAGTAACTCCACGTGTGCATATGGCATCGTTTGCCAGTGACCATTGGCTAAACGCATTGGCCCGCATACGAACGGAATGTAATGCATGTGGTTTCATTGACGTATTTCGCCAGTATTTATACGATGATTTGCGTGCCGACAGTGTATTTTGGGCCAAACATGGCGCCTTTATTGAAGCAAACAAGCGTGGCCGCGGGTATTGGATTTGGAAGCCGCACATTATTTTGCACTCGCTGTCACTCATGGATGACGGTGATATACTAGTATATGCGGATGCAGGTTGTAGTATAAAAGCATCTGGTGCGGCCAGATTTCAGAAATATGTAGAAATTGTGCGCACAAATCATTCTGGTATTTTGGCATTTAGCAGTGAGCACTGCATGCACAAATGGACCAAGATGGACACTGTGAAGGCGTTAGGCGGCGAGTCTATTATAGACATGAATGGTGTAATAGCAACGTCGCTTATTATACGTAAATGCGAAGCATCGGTACGTATAATGCAACAATGGATGTCGCTATGTGAGCGTTATGAACTATTAGATGATAGCCCATCAGTATCAGCAAATCATTCTGAATTTATTGGGCACAGGCACGACCAGTCTATATTGTCGCTACTGTTGCGCTTGCAGGGGTGTTATGTAACACTGGATAATGAAACTTGGACATACCCAAATTGGGATGAACGGATGCCGATTTGGGCTGCTCGTGCCAGGTAATGGGTTGCACCTGAAGGGCTAACCCCTTAATCAGCCCCCGTCCAATCGCCGGCCTTGAACGGTAGGATACCAATGTTCTCGCTCATGGCCTGGAACTCAGCAACCTTCTTGTCAAACTCCAGTGCATCAGGGTCATAGGGATTCGCCTCGCCCGATGGTAGCAGCGTCGCGTCGTGGTTCTTCTGGGGCGGCTTGACACCATAGCACGTCACGCCGAACTTGAGGGCAGGGTTGTCAAAGAACCCACCATTCACACCAGGCTTACCACATGACGTCCGCTGGGCCTTGGTACCCTTCTGTAACTTCTCATACGTCTCGGGCTGCGTAGGATAGACAGCCATCTGGCCCTGCACCCACCCATAATTGCACCAGTCAGCACCATTGTCCCACGCCTCCTTCACCTGCTCATATGTGGCAAGCTCGGCACCGATCGCCTTACAGAGAGGCTCAGCATCATCATATGTGTAACGATTCTCCTTAATTGTGAAAACCTCAGGGTCCTTCTTGAGTGGCAACTGCTTTTCCACAGACGCCATTATATCCTTCGGTATGCTCAATATGGAATCCATTGAAATCCCGTCACCACTTCCTGTAGTAGGAGTAATAGGAGTAATAGGAGTAGCCGGTATGGGAATTATAGAGGAAGACCCACTAGCGGACGGGGCCTCAACCTTCACAGGCTTCGGCTCTTCCTGAATCCCCAAGAAGGTACGAACCTTGGTCATAAACTCCTTGAACCCATCGGGCATTATATCCATGATTTCATTGTAGAAAAATACAAAAATACCCACAGCGGCTATTAGGAGGATAAGGAGCCAAATACCAATGGTCGCAAATATACTACGTCCTTCGCTTGGCATAGCGAGTGACGCGGCATTTCCGATGGCCGAATTTAGAGTATTTGCCGTATTTGCGACTACGTTGGCGGCGGCATTGAAGCCCGAGTTCAATCCCTTGACTGCATTATTTGCAACGTTGCCAAATCCAGTATTTAGATTTCGGACAGCGTTGTTGGCAACCTTTGCAGCATTATTTGCCACTTTGGCGGCATTGTTTGCCATATTGTTAGCCACTTTTGGAAGATAAGATGTCATTACATTTGCATTTCTTACGTTCGGTAAGGGATTCATATCTATCCTATTCGCAGTATAAAATTAGAGCATTACGATGATAGATCCGCAGCAAGTTGCACTTGTTGAGCGGCTATATGGGCCGCAAAGGATGGTATGCTAACATCCACATAGGTCCGTCCGTCCAACGTAGTTGTACTAGGAAACCCGATGCCCCAAGCATACAGTCGGGGGCAAATCAAGGCGTTTGCCGGATTATAGGGAAGAGAGCTTTCCGTATGAAGTGCGCGACCATCCACAAACACCTGTGGATAATGAGTCATCTCAAACCCACATGCAGATACACACCACGCACTTTGTAGCAACGCCATATGAACCGCCAATGCATCACTATAAGGGATGAGCCGAACCTTGCCACCAAGACCGTCAGCCAAGATTTGTCGGGCTAACACGGCCGTTTCCAACTTAACACCCTCATAAGCCCCTTCATCAGCAAAGTAGAATGGCTGAGGTGTATTATACACCAGATTTACACTACACCCTAATTGTACTGCGGCTTGGACTATTAGTGCCCCGCTGTGGGATGCACCGAAGACTGTTAGGGATTCGGGTGGCTTAATATATGTGGCTAGGTCAGTTACTGTAAATGCACGTTGCAAGGGAATCTGTGGAGTCTGTGTGGGAAGCGCACGAGGTGTTCCACCGATTGCTATACTAGCATTTAGGGCTGTATATGTTTGCTTACCGACTGTGATACGCCAAGGTTCTGTGGCTGTCCTCTCTAGTTTGCTGACGTATCCATACACACGCGTAACATTAGTACCAAGAAGGGTCGCAACAGACGAGCGGAGCCCATGGGCAAGACACTGGAGTTCTGTGGGGGACGCCGGGTTGTACTGTGAGGAGCAATTAGGGTGTGGTATGCCGAGGAGGGTGAGGGCATCCAGGAACTGCTGATAGGTGGTGTTGCTGATGACATGGGGCCAGTCACGCAGGAGCGCACCGCCGTCATGACTGGGGTCAATGATGATGAGATCGCGGGGCTGGACGAGGCGGCGCGAGAGCACATAGCCGGCGAGCAGCATATGGGCCGCACCGTAGCCGATTAGACACAGTTTGTAGAGCATTGTTACTTGGGTGCGGGCTTTTATTGTGGTTTTGCGGGGAAAATCACGGGACTATTAGAGATTGTGTGGTAGCGCAGTTCATATACGAATTATCATAATTCATATATTGACTATTAGGAATGTGTGGGGTTAATTTAACGCTAACGCCTACACTCTACCAATGCGAAGCCTTTATTCAAGGGAGGGGGTAGAGGCTCGCATAAATGCGAGCCCCAACGCCTTTGGCGGTCTGGGGGCTTGGACCCCCACTTAGAACCCGTCATCAGGCACGGTGCGGTTGCCGCCGCGCATATTGAGGAACTTGCGCTGCTCAGGTGTCGTGCAAACGCAGCCCGTATCAGTACTGTAAGTGGAGCCGCAGCACTCAGGCTTGGCCGCATTGTTCTTGAACATGAAGAGATTATCGGGACCCACCTCAAATGCCGGACCATTTAGAGGGACATTAGGCTGCAGACGCTCTGATGCTAGCCTGATACCATCATACGCACCAATGGGGGCCATACCAGTGTCGGCGGCCTCCGAGAGGTAGTAGCTGGTGAAACCCTCAGGGCCATAGCTGGGGGTAACCATAATAGACATTAATAAACATGTGACAAGGAGGAGCACTAAGCCCGTCATAAGGAAACCAGTCTTCATCTTCTGATAGGAGGCTGAGAATCTGTATTACGAAGTTGTGTAAGTGTAAATTCGTACGTCTGCTCCATACCATCCAGGCCAACCTCAAACGCATCCCGTATAAGTCTGTTGCCGTCGTCTGTGCTGACGTAAAACTCACCCGAGGCCGTAATTAAACTATAGACAACCACCGTCGCTCCAGTAAGCTCCTGTTTTGCCGGATGATGCCACGTTTTACGAGTCGGGTCAAAGATCCAGCATCCACCCGCCATCCAGCGATGCCCACGTGATACCCGCTCAGATGTCTGCATGCGCACAACCCCCAACACTCGCGTCGTATCAAAGGACCGTGTCAGTACTTCTTCTCCAATCTCCACTTCCTCTATAGGAACCGCCCCACGGCCCTTTACAAACACAATAGAGCCCACCGAGCAGCCTGCCGCCTCCCCAGAGTGGCACATCCCCGTCGGTGCTTCACGCTTATGCAGCATTTTCCACACCATCGCTTCCCATGCATCCTCTGATTCCTCTGGAATCTCCTCCCAGTCACGGAACCATGTATCGCCAATGCGGATGCACCGATTGCTGACACTGGGGCAATATACACGCTCACACCGCCTGCTAACTTTTATGGCGCGTGGATGGTCCCGTACATAGACCCAGGCACCCTCCACCTCATTCCACACTAAATGATCACCACTGACAACCGCATACCCTAACACATACATATCTGCCTTCAAGCCATTCATCTCATACATCCCTTCCACCACCCCATCTCCCCACAACACATCCCCTACTTGCACATCACTCATCGCCTTCGTGTCACCGTTCGCCAATCGCACAGGAGTCTCAGGGCTGAAGCAAAATACGGCCGCAAATCCTCCCGCCGACGCGCCAAATCCTGCCGCCACGAGTAGCGACGTCACCGAAATCAACAGCGGAGCGAGTGGCCAGAGAAATAAGAACATTATTATAAATATTGCGGCAATAATAGCCAATATAATAATCACTACTAGCACAACTGTATTGTAAAAGTTCATAATCGCTTGTACCATACTTATGCCGGCCAGCACGCTGCTCACAACAATCGCCTGTACGCGCATAAATGCCATTTTGAGCCGATTTGTCAGCACCTTAATTTGGTCACCCGCAATCCGCAGCCGTGTGAAAAAATCCACCATCACTTTCCCCACAACGTCATTTAGGGTGCGCATCATCGTCGCCTTGGACGACATCTGGGACGACGCCAGTGTTTCTGCAGCCTGCTGCTGGCCCTTCATAATTTCACGTGCTGGTTCTAGCGCCTTGTCCATTACAGAGGCCTGAATTGATTTCATACAATGGGACATATTCGCCTGTGCAAACTGTCCTGGTGTCCGCGGGTCTTCAGGTGGCTTGTAGAGCCAGCCCGAAAATATCACAGGGATTTCGCACCGCCGCTCGTCCCAATTGTCCATAATATGCCGCCGCTCAAACTTGGACATCATATAGCCAATTCCAAATGTAAATAAGAATACGGTCACAAGTATTGGTGCAATAGAACGCCCAGCTGCAGCTCCACCACCATCGTCACCGCCGCCACTTTTATTTGCCATAAATTCATTTAATGGTATGGATTCCATACGCCTAGTCTAATCAAGCAACAGCTATATTTACC
>Ga0247722_10002271_pt1 | contig 10037 bp, 9 predicted proteins | sample MSEWelMarce3H_FC_FD_189094 | JGI IMG/M metagenome (GOLD analysis project Ga0247722, IMG submission 189094) | Subsurface sediment microbial communities from gas well in West Virginia, United States - MSEEL Well Study Marcellus 3H_FC | ecosystem: Environmental > Terrestrial > Deep subsurface >...
TCTTTGCAGTCTTCCAACTTGTCTTTGTAAATGATCCCCAAGTTCCTGTAGGCCTCAAATTTCTTTTCGTTGGACGCGTTCAATTTTTCCGATGTCAGTGGGAGGCTTTCTGTCATCGATTCTATAGAAAGTTCAGCAGTTGTTGTAGCACTGTCTCCTGATTTGCTTTCTGCACCTGCTTGTTTTTGGATATTTGATCGCATGGCTGCATTGATGGCTGCCGATCGCCTCCAATTATCGCCATTGGGTCTTGTGCCCCATTTGTTTTTGAAGGATGTGCTTCCTTGTGCCTTCAAAGAAGGGTTGTTGAAATACCATTCCCCCTTTTTTTGTTCAGCTGGGAAAAGGCTTGCTGTATTGTCTTCCAGTAGATTGTTTTTGGCAGTTGTAACACCATTCTGTTTTTCTGCATCATCTGTCAGCCCCTGTTCTTTTCTTAATTTTTTTACAAGATTTTTCAAGAGGTTCTCCCGCTCTTTTTCTGGAAGCGCAGCAATTGCCTGAAGGCTGTCTTCTTGTTCTATGGTCTTAAGATTGTTGTAGAGTTCGTTTGCAATGTTTTTCTTTTTGTTGATGGACGCTGAATCCTCCAGGTTGCCAATATTAATGCTGTCATAGTATTGCTTTGCAAGGGCATATTTTTTTGTGGAGAATGCCAGTTCTGCAATGGTTAAGCTGGTTGTATTTTTGCTGCCTGGATCTGTTGCATTGAACTGATTGCTTTTGAGTAAAAAATCAATGGCGCCAGGAATATTTTTCCTCTTGATTTCCATCTCTGCAGCAGCCCCATAGATGATAGAGCGGTAGCTGGCATATTTTTCCCGGTTGGCCATGTTGACCAATGCATTGATGTTCTGATCAATTTTTTTATCCTGATTCGTTTCGTTCAGGGTCAGTCCGATTTGGTAGATTCTTGCATAGGCTTCCATGATCGGGTCGGTAGTGAGTGCAACAGATTTTTCGAATGCATCATCTGCTTTCTTATCCTGGTTGGACCTTGCATAGAGTTGTGCTATCAGAAAAAATTTTCTTGATTTTTCGGCATTGTCTTGGGCGGCATCCATTGATCTTTCCAGGTATACAGCTGCAGAATCATATTGTTGTTTCCTGTAGAACAATTCGGCTTTGAGCTCCGCCAATGGGGTTTTCAATCTATTCGGGTATTGCGGGTCATGGTTCAAAGTTTCAATCATGCTGCTCGCATCATCCACATTCCCCATTTCCATTTGCGTTCTTATGATCCATAAAAGGGCCTCATTCCTGATGGGCCTGTGTGGTGCAAATTTGTTTTCCTTTGATGCAATGTTGAAGATTCCTCCAACTCCATTGATGTTGGATCCTATAGATTTTTCAAAACCTATCTCATCCTTTGTGCGGGGTTGAAAATTGTAGTTGATGTATTGGAATACGTCGTATGCAGAGTCAAATTTCTTTTGAAAAAAATAGGATTGACCCATCAAAAAATAAAGATCATCGACCCAGTCATTTCTCAAATCATGCAGTAAGATACCATTGTTAACCTTGATCACTACGGAATCCAATTCCTGTTGTTGTTGTGCTGTTTGGTCCAGTCGATAATTGTAGAAATTCAGGAGGGTAGTAAAAGTATCCTTGTTGGATTGCTTTGCCGATGCGATGACTTTCGCCAATTTTTGGTGGGCGTTGAAATAGAAGTTGTAATGGGCGACGATGTTTTCCTTCAGCCGTTTGACAGGATTGATTTTTTTATCAGGGGTGAGTTCTGATGCGAGTTTCCTGTTTTCATATGCCTTTGGTTTTGCAAGGTCAAAGGTGATATTCCCTTGCGCGTGGCCACCAATTGAAATCAATATTCCAACCGCCATCAAGACCAATCTAATGCACTTTAGGGCCATATGGTATTCAATCCTTTTCAAGGTGTGTAAAACTACGGTTAATCCTGCTATTTTAAAAGGCCCCATTTTGTCAATTAACAGTAACTTTAGGGTCTGATTTTCCAAATTTTAGGCGATGAGTGAGGCTACTACAAATCAAAGCAGGTTCAAACGATTGACCAACAGGTATAGGCTTGTGGTGATGAATGACCATACCTACGAAGAAGTGGTTACATTCAAGCTCACCCGATTGAGCGTTTACATTGTTTCTTGCGTTGTTTTTGTACTCCTGGTGGGGTTGACGACTGCTTTGATCAGTTTCACCCCTTTAAAGTACTATGTTCCTGGTTATGGCAGTCAATCAGAACGAAGGGAATTGACCAAACTCAAGTTGAGGGCAGATTCGCTCGAAAAGCAAATGCTTTACCGGGATGCATATTGGGAAAATGTCAGAAACGTCCTTTCGGGGAAGGCGGAGCTCATTCTTGACACTGCTGTGATTTCTATTCCAGAATTGGAAGAGATTAAAGATTGATATGAGATCAGAACCCACTCCCCCAAAGCCGAATGATAACCAATGGATGCGTTATATGGGCCTGGGTGCCCAGTTTTTCGGTTCTATTGCAATCGCGCTTGGTATTGGATGGAAACTGGACCCCCTGCTGGGATTCAGTTCACCACTTTTGGTCTGGGTCCTTCCACTTTTTGCAATAATTTTCAACCTTGTGAAGATCATCATTGAAACAAATAAAAAGAACCCATGAAAGTAAGGAAAGCGTTAAGGCCTATTTTGATTCTTTTTGCTGTGGTGAATGTTCTTGCTGTTGCGCTTTATTCAACCATGAAAAAAGTAGGCATAGACGCTGACGTCCTCCTTGCTGGCAACCTGTTCATATGCATGTTAACCCTGGTCTCATTTTGGATGATGAACAATGGACTGAAGTCAAAATCGACAGCAGGCTTCATGTCTTCCGTATATGGCTCATTCATCATCAAGCTGGTATTGGCAGCACTTGTAGTGGTAATCTATGCCCAGTGGAAGGGTGCGTCCATGAATACGCCTGGATTGCTCTCCAGCATGTTCCTTTACCTGGTGTATACTTATCTTGAAGTGAAGGGCTTGCTTGAATTGGTCAAAAAGGATTGACCATGTCAAAAAACGAGGCACCATTGGGATCGTTGTCAGACTTTCTTCCCCAGGGTTCATTTCCCCTGGTTGAGCCGTTTTTGTCAAACTATAAAGTCCATTTAACCATCACAAGATCCCGTGAAACCGTTTTGGGGGATTACAGGAATGCCCATGGCAGTAAGGCGCACAGGATTACGGTAAATGGGAATTTAAATCAATATGCCTTTTTGATTACCCTGCTTCATGAACTTGCCCATCTCATCACTTTCATGCGCTTTGGCAACAAGGTCTCTGCCCACGGAAAAGAATGGAAGTCTCAGTTTTCTGATCTTCTCCAACAGTTTTTACAGTCAAGTTTGTTCCCCCAGGATATTTCACATCAGTTGTCTGTATCCCTTAAAAATCCTGCAGCAAGTTCATGCGCGGATGATGCTTTGATGCGTGTATTGAGAAAATACGATCCTGTAAAAGAGGGGTTTTGTCTGGTGGAGGAGGTTCCCATGGGGGCTTTGTTCCAGATCAAGCAGAATAGGGTATTCAGGCGGGCAGAAAAGGTTCGAAAACGAATCAAGGCCATTGAAGTCAGCACAGGTAAGGTTTATTTGTTCAGCCCCATTTATGAAGTGAGGTTGCAGATCGCACTATAGTGCTTTTAGCATCCAAACCGAACACCCAAAATGACCGGTATTTCCCAAGGGTTTCTCCAGGTACTCGAACCCGAATTTTTCGTAAACATTGATGGCCTTACTGAGTTCTGGCAGTGTTTCTATGTAGATTGAATCAAATCCCATTTCTCTTGCGGTATCCATGCATGTATTTATCAGCGTTGCACCAACTCCTGTCCCCCTTGATCCGGGCAATAAGTACATTTTAACCAATTCGCATGTCCCATTCGGTAATCCCGCACTTGGGAAAATCCCACCGCCGCCAATTATTTTTCCGGATTGTACTGCAATGTAATAGGCAGATTGCTTTGTTTGAAAAAGTTCAAAAAGATGGTCAGTGGTTTTGTCAAAGTAAACCGTCCCAGGCTTATTGGCTCCAAATTCGGCAAGGCATGCCCTGATGATGGCCGCGATAAAAGGGTTGTCTTCTTTCGTGATTTTCCGAATGTTAAAGGTGCTGGACATGCTGCAAAGTTAATGGAATTGGGAGTTTTTAAAAGGATTACACCTTTGACCCTCTTTGTATCAACTTGTCCATTACATCAAGATGAGGAACTGTAATGATGGATAGAAAGATGAAAATTGCTGGCAGAGGATCCATGCTCATGCCAACGCCATTCCAGATAAATGCCATGAAAATGAACCCAAAAGCTGCAAGGAAGGTCATGGGAAGTGCATTCTTCCACATGGTCAGTGGTTCTGCGGCAGTTTCCTCTTTTGCAGCATGCAAGAACTTGAAGATAATCTCAAAAGACCGGATGGCATGCCATCCTCCAAAATACAATGCGAACGAGGGGAGAAGAGGCAACTGGGAACAAATGAACATCACTAAAACAAGGTTCAAAAGGTAATGCCACGACATTTGGATGGAATGTCTTTTGTTGGCCAAGAAAGCTGAAGTTGTCAGCAACAACAAAGTTGTTCCAGCATAGTATATGCCCATCCGGTTGAGATGCGCCAACAAAGCAATTGCTGTTTCAGCATTTTTTGTGATGCGCAATACAATTCCTTCCGTTTCCTGAAAATGAGACAGCAAAATCACCAAGAGGACAAAACAGCCCCATAGAAACCTGCTGGTGTTCCATTGCCAGCTATGGGCTGCATTGGAGAGATCCGTTTCTCCAAAATGCCATGCAGAAATGATGAGAAAAATAATAAGACTGATGCCCGGAAAAAAAATCCAAGAAGTGGCATAAATTAAAATGGCAATGACATAGCGTCCCAAAAATTGTTGAATAACGAATGTTTGTCCATTCAGCACTGCATTTGTTTTTGCAATGATATGGTCAAGTGCCCCATGTGGAATTCCTGTTGCTCCAATCATAATGGCAAAATAAAGGACCTGTACTTTTAATGGAATCATGCCGGCAGACCACTGCCAAACCAGCAATGCGATTCCTGTAAATGCATTGATCCAAGTGATTTTACTGAAGCTGTTCATGGAGGGCAATCTTTTCATTCCGGGTACACGTTAAAAAAAAGGAAGGCCCATGTAAAACACAGGCCTTCCCTTTTCTATAAGATTTTTTTTATTTTGACTCAGAACGGCTGAGTGCATAGATGACAAGACCGAAACCAATTTTGTTTACAGCGTCACCGATGTTGTAGATGATGTCCATGTTAAGACCACCAATTCCGAGAGCGTCAGCAGTTACTCCGAAAAGTCCACCTGGAGTTCCAACGATATAACCCAATGGATAAATAGCCCATCCTACAAGAACGAACCATCCGAGTGTTTTGTTGGCCTTCGCAACGGCTGGTGATGAGGCAGTAGCCAATTTGGCAACTTCACCGAACCATACGAGGTAAACGATGTAGAAATAAGCAGCACCGCTGATAACACCCCAAAGGACACTTTGGTCTCTGTAGATGGTTTCACCGAAGTAGCCTGTTACAAGCATTACTACAGAAGCAAAAATCAATTTCCAAAGAAGTCCTGTTGTACCACCTGATTTCTTGGTAATCAAGTAGAACTCAACGCACATCAAAGGAACAGTAAGCAACCAGTCTACATAACGGAAAAAGGTTGGTGATGCTCCGTCGTTTTCGAGGTTGTAACCTCTCATGTAATAATAATGCACAGCAGCAATGAAGGTGATCAATCCTGAGACAAGTACTGATGTGCGCCATGCTTTGTCAGTGTTGTTCAGTTCAAGAAAAAAGAAAACTGATGCTGCCATCATGGCCATGGTACCCACGAAAAATGTGAATGCAACATAATTGTCGGCCGCAACGGCCTCGAGAAAAAATGGACTCATTGTTTATAGTTTAGGTTAAAAAATGACAAGCGTTGAAGTTCCTCACGGGTTTCATTACACATAAGTTGATAAAACCACAAATCTCAAAAAAGGTTTAAAAAAGGGTCGAATATTTTTTCGTTTAATGAATATACTTAAAAATGAATAACCAGTATAACAAATCCCCTTTTTTCTATATATTTTTTAAAATTCCAAGAATCCTGGACCTGAAACTGCTATAATTATTGGTGGTCAAGTAGGTTTTTTTTTCTTTTTCCATCAATTTTTTTATTCTTTCTGGGACAGTGGGAGAAATGGAAATGGCCTGCTCGATAACACTGGGAAATTTCACAGGGTCTGCTGTTCCCAGAATAAATCCCTTTTGGGTTTCATTTTTGTCCAGGTGGTGTTGCAGTGCATTTAAGGCGACGGCTGCATGGGGATCCAATATATACCCGCTTGTTGCAAATGTCTTTTGGATGGTTGTTTTGGTTTCTGCATCGGTAACGGAAATGCTGCTGACAGATTTTTTTATTTGATGCCGGTCATTGTTAAACAACTCAAGGATGCGGATGAAATTACTGGGGTTACCCACATCCATGGCATTCGATACGGTAGGGATTGAAGCCGCTGTATTGTATTCTCCGGTGTTGATATACGCAGTAAATACATCATTTGCATTGCAAGCTGCAATAAAATGTCCAACCGGTAATCCTGATTTTTGTGCCAACAATCCTGCACAAAGATTTCCGAAATTTCCGCTGGGTACGGAAATCACTGGAGCGCAGTCCTGGTCCCATTGTGCCATGCCCAAAGCATAATAAATTTGCTGGGGCAGCCATCTAGAAATATTGATAGAATTGGATGACGTGAGTAAAATATTCTTCTTGATCTCCTCGTCTTGGAATGCCATTTTCACCAGCCGTTGGCAATCATCGAAATCACCTTCAATTTCAAGCGCATGGATGTTCCCGCCAAGTGCGGTCAATTGTTTTTCTTGCACTGGACTGACCTTTCCGGAGGGGTACAAGATGATAACTTCTGTGCCGGGAACATTGTGGAAAGCATCTGCAACCGCCCCGCCGGTATCCCCGCTGGTAGCAACCAGTACCACAATTTTTTTATTGAGGTTTCTTGCAAAATTGCCCATACACCTGCTGAGAAATCTTGCCCCCACATCCTTGAATGCGAGGGTTGGGCCATGAAAAAGTTCAAGACTGCTGATCCGCTCATTGATCCGTCTAAGCGGGAAGTCAAAAGAGAGTGTTTCTTCAATAATGCTAAAAAGTTGCTTGGGAGAAATGGCATTTCCTATATAGGGTTGCATGATATTGATGCCTATGGATGTCTTTGATTCATGCCTTAGTCCGCGGATCATTTCAGGGCTCCATTCAGGAATTGTTTCTGGGAAATAAAGCCCTCCATCTGGGGCTTGTCCCTCTAATGTGGCCTGTTTAAAGTCTACAAATGCATTCCTGTTTTTGAGGCTATAGTATCTCATCTGGTTGAATTACATTGTTGTGATGCCTTTGGTATTGAGCTTGGTAACATAGGTTTTATGGTCAATCCCGATTCTTGTGTAAACCTTTTTCATTTCTTGTTCCACCCCCTCTGCAGTTTCTTGCATTTTGCTCAACATGAAAATGGATGGCCCACTACCTGAAATACCTCCTCCGAGGGCGCCTGCCCCGATACAATTTTGTTTCACTTCGTCAAATCCTGGTATCAGAATGCTCCGGACCGGTTCAATGATCACATCCTCAAGTGATCGTCCGATCAGTGCATGGTCTCCCTGCATAAAACCCGCTACCAGTCCTGCAATATTTCCCCATTGTTTGATGGCCTGTTTCAATTGCACTTCCTTTTTAAGGATTTGCCGGGCATCTGAAGTACGTACTTCAATTTGTGGATGTACTACAGTAATAAAGAGTTCAGGGGCAGAAAGTTTTATTATATCCAGGGGATGTATGGATCGGATGAGCGTAACACCTCCCAATAAACAGGGTGTAATATTGTCTGCATGTTTTACTCCGCTCGCCACTTTTTCGCCAAACATGGCAAACCGAATGAGGTCGTCGTTGCTGAAACGATTCTCGAGCAAAGCATTGGCCGCAAATACCGCACCGGCAGCACTTGCCGCACTTGAACCCAATCCACTTCCCGGTTTAATTCTTTTGTCAATGGTCAGCTTCCAGGCAGGTATTGAATCCAGTTCTTCCATCAAAGCAAGCAATGCCGCACCTGCTACATTGTTCTCAGGTTGGGTGGGCAATCCATGGTCATCGATGTGAAATATTTCCAATCCTGGCTTCTCTGTTGTTTCCAATGTCATGACATCATATGGCTCTTCCAATGCAAGACCAAGAATATCGAATCCGCATACGAGGTTGGCAATGGTTGCCGGTGATTTAATGGTAATGTTGCTCATTTTTTTAATTGTTGATGGTTCTTAATGCATCTGCAAATACACCACTGGCCGTTACTGCTGCACCAGCGCCAGCCCCTTTGATTACCAGGGGTTGTTGGTCATACCTGTCGGTATAAAAGAGTACAATATTGTCCTTCCCATTCAGATGGAACATGTCACTTTCCGGCTTGATGTGCTGAAGGCCAACCGAAGCCTTTCCGTTTTCAAAACAAGCCACAAATTTCAATTTTGCATTGTTGTAGTTTGCGTTGTTCAGCAAAGATTTGAAGTGGTCTTCCTGGTCTAACATTTCGTTGTAAAAGTCTTCTACAGAGCCATTCATGCAACTTTCCGGTAAAAAACCATTGCATTGAATATCCCCCATCTCCATCGGAATGCCAGCTTCTCTGGCCAAAATCATGATCTTACGCATGACATCCTTTCCGCTCAGGTCAAGGCGTGGATCGGGTTCGGTAAACCCTTCGTTTTGAGCATCTTTTACGACGGAAGAAAACGGCTTAATCCCGTCATAGTTGTTGAAGACGTAGTTAAGTGTGCCACTGAGTACAGCTTCCATTTTGTGGATCTGGTCACCACTTTTGATGATATCATTCAGTGTTCCGATGATGGGCAGGGCTGCCCCCACATTGGTTTCAAAAAGGAATTTACAGTTATAGGAAACTGCAAGATCCTTCAGTGTTTTATAATGCAGAAATGTATCAGAAGCGGCGATCTTATTGCAGGCCACCACCGACATTGATTTTTTCAAGATACCTGCATAAAGAGATGGAATCAGGTCATTGGCAGTGATGTCTATCAAGACACTGTTCCGCAGGTTCAATGCAATCATTTTATCTGCAAAAAGTAACGGATCAGAGGCGTCTGCTGATGCCAATTGGCTTTCCCATTGGTGGAGGTCAATTCCCTTTTGCTCAATCTTCATTTTTCTGCTGTTGCAAATCCCAACCACATTCATTTTTATCCTGTGTACTTGGCCAATTGTAGCTGTTTGCCTGCGTACTTGTTCAATCAATTTTTTTCCAACATTTCCTGTGCCAACAATGAAAAGGTTAAGCTCTTTTTTTGACCCCTCAAAAAATGCCTCATGCAACACATTAATGGCCTTTACTCGATTTCCGGAATGGATGACTGCAGAAATATTCCTTTCATTCGAGCCTTGTGCAATGGCCAATACGTTTATGCCGTTTCTCCCAAGAGCACTGAACATCCTCCCACTGATCCCCGGGTGACTTCTCATGTTTTCTCCCACCAACGCAACAATACTGGCATTTTCTAATGTTTTGATGGGCTGAATGATGCCATTCCTGATTTCAGTGTCGAAGGCAGTTTCGAGCATTTGGACTGCATCCTTTTTGACATTGCCATGAACCGCCACACATATAGAATGCTCTGAAGATCCCTGTGATATAAGAATAACATTAATGGTGGCATCATTCAGGCTTGCAAATACCCTTTTGGCAAATCCCGGAACGCCAATCATACCGCTGCCTTCAATGCTGATCAATGCGATGTGATCGAGTGATGAAATGCCCGTAATCATTTCAGTTTTAGGAGACACGTTTTGATGGATCAATGTCTGATCTCCCTCCATGTTATCCAAATGACGGATGTTGATGGGGATATTTTTCCTGATGGCGGTATTCAATGCGGAAGGAGCAACTGCATTGTTCAGCATTGAAGGCAGCGGTATGATTGGCGTTCCGGGATTTGCCAAAAGGGTATTTG
>Ga0247722_10002273_pt1 | contig 10034 bp, 7 predicted proteins | sample MSEWelMarce3H_FC_FD_189094 | JGI IMG/M metagenome (GOLD analysis project Ga0247722, IMG submission 189094) | Subsurface sediment microbial communities from gas well in West Virginia, United States - MSEEL Well Study Marcellus 3H_FC | ecosystem: Environmental > Terrestrial > Deep subsurface >...
GGTGCGGATTTTGACCTTGATCACCTTTGTCTTTTTTGTCATCTTTTTTGTCTTTGTCTTTCTGATCTTTGTTTTTGTCCTTATCCTTTTTATCGTCTTTTTTATCTTTATTCTTGTCTTTGTTTTTATCTTTATTATCGTCTTTAGGCGGGTTTTCTTTGAGCATTTTTTTTGCTAAAGCATAATTATACCTTGTTTCTTCGTCTTCAGGATTATTTCGAAGCGCATTTTTGTAGGCTTCCACAGCACCTGAATATTCTTTTTCTTTCATTAACGTATTGCCAAAATTATGAAAAGCTTGGTGTTTTTCGGTTTTGGTTTTGGCCGATTTTGCTGCTTTTTGAAACTGAAATTTGGCTTCGGCAATTTGATTTTGTTTGTAAATTGTTGTTCCTAAATTATAGGTTGATTTCGATTTTTTGCTTGCTTTTGCTTCCGAAATTCTGTAATCAACTTCAGCTTCAGCATATTTTTTTTGGTCAAATTTTTCGTTTCCATCATTCAAATGCGTGTCTTTTTCTTGTGAGAAAGACAAGTTTGAAAGGGTTAAAATAAATAGTATAAATAATTGTTTCATACGTTTTGCTTATTTTTTTTCTTTTTCATTAAACAAGTTCAAATCTTGTATCCATTTTGTTTTTCTTTCTAAAAAGAATAAATCTACAAACAACAATACAAATGCGAATCCTAAAAACCATTGAAATTGCGATTGGTAATTGGCCATTAATTTGCTTTCAAATTCTGATTTTTGGGTGTTGTCTAGTACTTTTTTTATTTCTTCAAGCACGTTTTTGGTGTTGTTTCCGTCCACGTAAATGCCTTTTGTGCTTTTGGCTATTTTCGCTAAAACCTCTTCATTTCTTTTGGTTACAACAATGTTTCCGTCTTGGTCTTTTTGCAACTCGCTTCCTTGTCCTAAACTTTTCAACGGAATAGTCCCTCCTTTTTCTGTTCCAATACCAATAGTTACAATTCGTATTCCGAGACTTTTAGCATTTTCAGCAGCTTTTACGGCTTCTTCTGAATGGTCTTCCCCATCTGAAAGGATGATAAGCAATTTACTGGTTTTGTCTTTTTTGTCAAAATATTTTTCAGATGCCAAATCAATTGCTTCATCAATCATGGTGCCTTGCGATGATATCATGCTTGGGTTCATACCTTGCATAAACATTTTGGCAACGCTATAATCTGATGTCATGGGTAACACTGGGAAAGCACTACCTGAATAGGCAATGATACCAATTTTGTCGCTTCCCAATTGGTTAATCAGCTGCGAAACCAATTGTTTGCTTTTTTCCAATCTGTTTGGTACAATGTCTGCCGCAAGCATACTTTTGGATACATCCACAGCAAAAACAATGTCAATGCCTTGACGTTTTACGGTGTCCATTTTTGTTCCCATTTTTGGATTAACCAAGGCTATTATCAAAAATAATAAAGCAACCAAAACTACCACAATTTTTAATATTGGTTTAAAAATTGATTTCTCTGGGCTTAAGTTTTTTATCAAATGGGTATCTCCAAATTCTTTCTGCTTTTTCTTTTTCCAAACCAAGGTATAAGCAAATAACAATGCCAAAACTGGAATGAGCAGCAGTAAATAGAAATAACTTTTTTCTTCTAGTTCAAACATATCTTAAATTATATAAAACTTTTAAAAACAGTGTTTCGTAAAGCAATTTCGATAACTAATAAAATAATTGCAATCCATAAAAATGGTCGAAATTTTTCGTCGTAATCATAAAACTTTAGTTCTTCTATTTCGGTTGTTTCTAGTTTATTAATTTCTTCGTAAATGGTTTCTAATTTTGAGTTGCTTGTTGCTCTAAAGTATTTTCCACCCGAATTATTGGCGATGTTTTTCATCAATTGTTCGTCTATTTCAACTTTCATTTTTTTGAAAATAAAACTTCCGTTTGGTGCAATGGCATACGGGAAATCTGCCATACCGTTACTTCCAATTCCGATAGTATAGACTTTAATTTTGAATTCTTTTGCAATTTGCGATGCCATTTCGGGTTCAATAAATCCAGAGTTGTTCACCCCATCTGTAAGCAAGATGATCACTTTACTTTTTGCCTTGCTATCTTTCAATCTGTTTACGGCAGTTGAAAGTCCCATTCCAATTGCGGTTCCGTCTTGAATTACGTTATCAAATTTGATGTCCTTTATGGCTTCGGCAACAATTGCTTTGTCACTTGTTACGGGGGTTTTGGTGTATGCCTCGCCTGCATAAGCAACGATTCCAATTCGGTCGTTTGGACGGTTTTCAACAAATTTTATAGCAACTTCTTTCAAAGCTTCCATTCGGTTGGGTTTGAGGTCTTTGGCAAGCATACTACTTGATAGGTCGATTGCCATAACAATATCTACCCCTTTTGTGGTTTTGGTTTGATTACTAATGTCAACCGTGCGTGGTCTGGCAAGGGCAATAATCATTGATGCTAAGGCAATAATTCTGAGCACAGGCAAATAGGGCTTGAATTTTGAACGTAAAGAGGTTGCGTTTTTAAAACCTTTTACCGAACTCATTCGAAGGGTTGCGGTTTGTTCCTTTTTTTTATAAAAAAGCCAAAAAACTGCAAATGGAAGCAGTAAAAACAGCCAAAAAAATCCCGGATTTAAAAAAGATATAGTTCCCATTATTCTTGTGCTGAGTTTAGTTCCACCGAGTTTAAAATTCTACCTGCAATTTCCGACCCAAAAGCGTCGCCTTCTTTATAGCAAATAGTGATTTGTTGTATGCCTCCATCTTGTTTAAAAAACAACATTTCGTAATACAATTTTTGACTGGTCTTGGTCAATTTATCAACCATCGTTATGGTTCCGTAGGTTTTTTTGCCCTCAATTCCTTGATTGGTTTTGAAATCTTCTTGTTTAAAAATGATGTTTATTGCACCCTGCGTTTCCCAAATTTTTACGGTTTCGTCAGCAAGTTGCTCCAAGTTAATTTCGGTTTGTTGTTTTAATTTTTTGGTGGCTAATGCCAAATAAAAAGCATCCGACAAACTACCGAAACTAAAAAATTGCATTTCTTTGATGAGTGCCATGGCATTTTTAGGCAATACTTTTTCAGGATCTTGTCGCATTAATATAGCTGGCGATTCCATTTTTATTGCAGGATTTCCGTAGCTACTGTACATCCATTCTTTGGCTAATAATTCTTTGGTTGGATTACCAAAAAAGTTTTCAAATCCCTCTGTCATCAATCGATATACTATAAATGATGATAGTAAAAACAAGCCTGCCAAAAGTGCAATTTTTAGCTTTCTTTTCTTTTCTTTTTTGACGTTTTGTAAACGTTGTGCTTCTTTTTGTTGTTCGTTCCATTGCGCAAGCTCGTCGGTTTCTTCTACCTCCGTTGGTATTGATTTATGAATGGTTACAATAGAATTGGTAACTCGTTTTTTGTCTTCTTCAATTTCAAAATCTAATGGTTTTACTTTTGCAAATTTTACTAAATCGGCTTGTTTCAAAACCTTTTCTAAATTAGATAATGTTTCTTGAGAGAGTTTCAGCTTTTTTTGTTTTGCCACATTTTTCAAACTCAAAACAAGTTCCGATGTGGTGCTTTCCATTGCTGGAATTTGAATTTCTTCTTCGATATAATTTCTAACAATGTCGGTCAATTCTGAATAATAACTTTTGACTTCGCCCTTTTGCCAAAGTTCCTTTTTTTCTAACGATTGAAGTAATGATGTAGCTTTTTCAATTGGCGATGTATAGATAATTTCTTCTTCTTTTTGAGGTTTTTTTCTGTTTTTCAAAAACCAAAAAATTCCAAAAGCAAGCCATACAAAAATTACAAATAATAGTAAATAAACCCACCAATTGCTTGATGTTTCTTGAGATTGAACCATTTTGATGTCATACATTTTTTGCTTTAAAGTATCAACTTTTACATTGGTTACTTCTAGCGCAATACTGTCGGAAAAAACGGGTTTGCCGTTAATGACAACTCTAATTTTTGGTATCGAATACCTTCCAGAATCAAATTGGGTAAGCCCATATTTTTTTATCAATTCTAAGGATTCGTTTTTCTTTACAGTATCAATTTTGTATGATTCAATAATTTCTAAGGCGCCAAAATTTTTGGTTTCTGGAAATTTTACTTTGTCGTTTTTGCCAACCGTTGTTTTTAAGGTTAATAAAAATTTGGCACCAATTTTATTGCGAGTAGTATCTACAGAAGAGGTTACTTTCTGCGCAAAAATTGTTGTTGAGAGCAATAATAAAAATAAGAAAAGTATTTTTTTCATTTTGTATAATCCTAGCATTAGATTTTATCTTGATTTAAAATAGCCTAATAATTTTGTAACATAACTTTCATCCACACGAGTATTTATTGTACCCGAACCACATTTTGAGAAAATTTCTTTAAAGTAAGTCACTTTTTCTCTGTACTGTTTTTCATAATTCATTCGAACATTTTTGGAGCTGGTATCTACCACCATTATCTCTCCAGTTTCAGCATCTTCCATTTCAACAACGCCAATATCTGGCATTTTTTCTTCACGAATATCAAACACACGAACACCCGTAATATCGTGTTTTTTACTGGCAATTTTTAACGATTTTTCATAATCATCATCCACAATAAAATCTGAAATCAAAAATACAATTGCTTTCTTCTTTTGCGTTCCCGATAAAAATTTTAATGCTTCGGTCAAATTAGATTCTTTGCTTTTTGGCTGAAATTCAATCAGTTCACGAATAATTCGCAACACGTGTGATTTTCCTTTTTTGGGTGGAATGTATAATTCTATTTGATTAGAAAATAAAATCAACCCTATCTTGTCGTTGTTTTGTGTTGCCGAAAACGCCATTGTTGCAGCAATTTCGGTTACAATTTCGCTTTTGAGTTGGTTTTTTGTTCCAAAATTTTCTGAACCTGAAATATCCACCATCAACATCATGGTTAATTCTCTTTCTTCTTCAAAAACCTTGATGTATGGCTCATTATACCTTGCTGTTACATTCCAATCTATGGCACGAACGTCATCGCCAAATTGATATTGACGCACTTCAGAAAAAGTCATTCCGCGTCCTTTAAAAGACGTATGGTATTCGCCCGAAAAGATATGATCGCTCAATCTTCGGGTTTTGATTTCTATTTTACGAACTTTTTTAATCAGATCTTTTGTTTCCATTTTTATTTTGTTTCAGGTTTGCTACGCCAGTCGCCTTTTAAGGGCTCAAGTCATGGTTTCTTTGTTCCAGGATTTACTAACCTGAAACGTTAAACTTGAAACAAAAATTAAGGTACCTCAATCTCGTTCACAATTTTATTAATAATGTCAACCGATGTAATATTTTCGGCTTCAGCCTCATACGTTACGCCAATTCTATGACGCAATACATCGTGAACTACTGCTCTAACATCTTCTGGAATTACATAGCCTCTTCTTTTGATAAAAGCATAGCATTTTGCGGCTGTTGCCAAATTGATGCTTCCACGAGGCGACGATCCAAAACTGATTAATGGTTTTAAGCTTTCTAATTTGTATTGTTCAGGAAAACGAGTAGCAAAAATAATGTCAAGAATATATTTTTCGATTTTTTCGTCCATATATACTTCACGAACAGCCTCTTGCGCTCTCAAAATTTGTTCAACAGAAATTACTGCATTTACTTTTTCGTACGTTCCTTTCAAGTTTTGACGAATAACCAAACGCTCTTCGTCCATTTTTGGATAATCAATAACCGTTTTTAACATAAAACGATCTACTTGCGCTTCTGGCAATGGATAAGTACCTTCTTGCTCAATTGGATTTTGAGTTGCAAGTACCAAAAATGGCTTGTCAAGTTTAAAAGTGGTATCGCCAATGGTTACTTGTTTTTCTTGCATGGCTTCCAAAAGAGCTGATTGTACTTTGGCTGGCGCACGGTTGATCTCATCGGCAAGTACAAAATTGGCAAAAATAGGTCCTTTTTTTATAGAAAATTCATTTTGCTTTACATTGTAAATCATTGTACCAACAACGTCTGCTGGCAATAAATCAGGCGTAAACTGTATTCTACTAAAGCTTCCTTGTACAGCTTGTGATAGCGTATTGATGGCTAATGTTTTAGCCAATCCAGGTACTCCTTCAAGTAAAATATGGCCTTGTCCTAAAAGCCCAATTAATAATCGTTCAACCATGTGTTTTTGACCTACAATAACTTTGTTCATTTCTAAAGAAAGTAAATCGATAAAAGCACTTTCTCTTTCAATTTTTTCATTTATAGCTCTAATGTCTAGCGCGGCTGTTTGCTGTTCCATAATTGTATTTTTATACCCTTTTTTATGTTTAAAAATTTTAACATTCCAAAATTGAAAATTAAATTACTATTGGAATGTTAATAATGCGTTAAAACTTCGTAAAAAAGTATCATTTTAAGGATGATTTATGATTTTGTTTTACTAATTTTAAAAATTGAACCAAACCTAAGTCAATATTACAAGACAATGAATACAAAAAAAACAAAATTATCACCCATCATAGCAGGCACTATGAATTGGGGCGAATGGGATAAAAATCTGTCTGTTCAAGAAATGAATCACTTGATGCATATTTGTGTTGAAAATAAAATCACCTCTTTTGATCATGCCGATATTTATGGAGGTTATACCACAGAAACACAATTCGGAAAAGCATTTGTAGAAAGTAAAATTGATAGAAATACCATTCAATTAATTTCAAAGTGCGGTATCCAAATGGTATCCAAAAATAGAGAAACTACAATTAAACATTACAATTATTCCAAAGAACACATTGTTTGGTCGGTAGAAAATTCGTTAAAAAACTTACAAACCGATTATTTAGATGTACTGTTGCTGCACCGTCCTAGTCCATTAATGGAAGCTGATGATATTGCTGAAGCTGTTTTAAAATTAAAATCGGAAGGTAAAATAGTGGATTTTGGATTATCCAATTTTACCTCATCGCAAACCGAATTAATTCGTAAAAATTGTGAAATTAATTACAATCAAATTCAGTTTTCCGCCACTCAACTTGAACCGATGCTTGACGGAAGTTTGGATTACATGCAAATGCACAACATTCAACCCATGTCGTGGAATCCGCTAGGAACTGTTTTTAGAGAAGATTCTGAACAAACCCGACGCCTCAAAAAATTATTTGTACAATTGGTTGACAAATACGGTGTTGGATCAGACACTATTTTACTTTCGTGGGTAATTCGACATCCTGCCAAAGTGCTTCCGGTTGCCGGAACGGTAAATATTGCCAGAATCCAGCAATTAATGAAAGCAACTACAGTAGAATTGAGTCTTGAAGATTGGTTTGCGATTTGGAAAGAAAGCATTGGGAATAAAGTAGCTTAAAAAAGTAATTAGTGACTGGTAATTAGTTTTTACTAATCCCAAGTTACTAATCAATAAAAAAAATGATCAACAAACGACTTCTTATCAAAAATCTACTTGCTCACAATGATGAGAATAGTTTTTATGATAAAAAACGGCAGCTTAATTTACATATCAAAGAAGGAAAGGCAAAATTTTTAAAACACATTTGTGCGCTTTCAAATTCAAATCCGAGTAATAATTCGTACATTGTTGTTGGTGTCGAAGATGAAACCAACGAAATTGTGGGTGACGACTTTTTTGACGACAGTCGGATACAAAATCTAGTGAATGCCTATTTAGAAAATCCTCCAAAAATTCAATATGAAAATGTGCCTTTTCCCAATTTACCTAAAGAAAAAGTGGTGGGATTGGTTACTATCAAACCAAAATCGAAAACATCCTATTTCAAAAAAGGAATCCATACAATTTTAACCAACAGTGTTTTTGTTAGAAAAGGAAGCAACACTTCTCCTACTACCGAAAAAATTCCGTTTTCAAAACAGAATATAGAAACCGTCATTAGTTTAGAAAATAATTCTCGAAATAGTATTTCCTACACATTAGAAAGTGTTTTGGATTTTATATCAAATCGGCACAAGGATATGTCGGCAAATTATAAAGTTTTCAAAGAACTTTTTGTGGTTTGTTGGGCTGGAAATAAAAAAATAGTTCGGGATAAAATCTATTATTCAAGAGTCGATATTGAGTTGGTAAACGAACAAATTAAACTGTTTTACTCAGCTTTGGATGAAGTGAGCATCGAATTTGATGAAGATTCCTTTTCAATAACCGAATATGTTTGTTTGGGATTGAATGATAAAACTAGTTTTTATCCTTTAGAAAAAGTAACGATACGGTTTTTTGATAATGGTTACTACAAAATCGATTCACAAATGTTATTTGAGCCACCACAATACAATAAAAAAATGTTGCATCACATTTATAATGCCAGTAATGCCATTTTAACTAAACTTCAAAAAGGAGTGGTTTTGCAACCTTCTGAAAAAAGAGATTTAATCAACATTCCACATACCTTAATGATTTGTTATTTGAATGATTTTAAAGAAGCTAAACAAAAACTTATTGACGCCAAAATTTTCTTAAAACATTTTGAAAATCCTATCGTTTATATTTCTTTTAAGGAAGTGATGCGCATTTTGAGAAAGATGAAATATGGTGTTGTTTAGTACTGCCAAACACTCATATAAAAGCCCAATCTACTTGTTCTTTTTCTCCAATATTTCACAAAAAAATAATTGCGTAGCCCAGCTATGAAATGATTTTTTTATAAAATCTTGAAAAAAAATAACGTCGCATCTTTAGACTATTTTATATAAGTGTTTGGTATAAATTACAACTACCCAAGTTCTCCAATGCCCACAAAAAAACCCCACAAATTAAATTTTGTTTTTTCCATATTGTTAAAAACAATCTTTACAAAAGCACAAACTTTTTATACACTTTTTGTCTATTCCAATCTATTGAAAGAATATACGTGCCTGATGCCAGTTTTGGATAAGTTAAGGTTACATTTTTGTCGGTAACATATATAATGCTGTTTTCGATTAAATTGCCATTTATGGAAAAAACCGTAAATTGAACATTTGTGTTTACAACTTCTGGGAACAATAAAGAAACAGATCCATTGCTTGATGGATTTGGATAAAGTTTTATTTCAAAATGTATGGCATCATCAAAATTTACAGAACTAAGCAAGGTGCTATCAAAAATGGGTAATTTCACAAAATTGCCGCCTAAAACTTCAGCAGCTTCACTTTCAGACATGCACAACCAATCTTGCATTACGGTTGTATAAAGTTGTCGATAATCAAATTGCATTGGAACTTGGCTGCTTGTAGTTGCATTTGTGGGCAGTACTGGAGTAGTTCCTATCATGCCAGGAACAGGAAAAGCAGTTGACGCTACAGCAGTCGGACTTGTATTCAAAGCTCCTCCAAAAAATATAACCGGAGCAGCAGCACCATGATCGGTTCCCATACTTGCATTACTTTTTATTCTTCTTCCAAATTCACTAAAGGTCATTCCGGTTACTTTATCTTCCTTTCCCATGTAGGCTATTTCTTGTTGAAAAGCACCAATTGCCTGCGATAATAAAGTTAAATTAACTGCCTGAGAACCTTGTGTTTTATCCGTACTGCTAACTTGATTTTCATGGGTATCATGGGTGTTCGGATGGTTTACAATATAAACAGGCGTTTGCAATCCTCCGTTAATTAACTTGGCAACAATTTTTAATTGATCGGCTAGTTTATTGTTCGTCGGATAGGTAACTCCCGAGTTCAAAGGGCTGTTATATGCCGTTTGTATCACATTTCTATACACATTACTTTGGTCTTTCATTAAGCGAAGAAAAGTAAGTTCGTGTCCATAATCAGAATTAGGTGCAGGGTCGGTAATACCATTTATGACATTTAAAAGGGCGTTCGGATCGGGAGCACTATATCCCATATTCATATTTGGTCCTTGTAATGAAAAAGGTAGTGTAGAACCAATTTGTATAGCTAATGGATCAGACATTTCTGCAGAAGGATACGCCGTTGGGTAATTCGGATATTTAATATCTAACGCCCTTCCCAACCAACCACTATCAAGGTTTTGATTACTTCCAGAAGCTGTAAACCAAATATCGGTTGCTCTAAAATGGCTATAATTAGGATTGGGATAC
>Ga0247722_10002274_pt1 | contig 10033 bp, 6 predicted proteins | sample MSEWelMarce3H_FC_FD_189094 | JGI IMG/M metagenome (GOLD analysis project Ga0247722, IMG submission 189094) | Subsurface sediment microbial communities from gas well in West Virginia, United States - MSEEL Well Study Marcellus 3H_FC | ecosystem: Environmental > Terrestrial > Deep subsurface >...
CGTTTATTCTATTATTTATTTTAAAGATTTATGTTAATTTTAACTCTCTAAAATTTTATACTTGATATAAGAATTTTTGAGTTCAATTATGTTAATTTTTAAAAATAAGTCTAATAAGTTCTTGATATGAAAAACGTAAAAGAATCAGCAAATTTTATTTGGGCTATAGCCGATATATTACGTGGTGATTACAAGCAAAGTGATTATGGAAAGGTAATACTTCCATTAACCGTATTAAGAAGGTTGGATTGTGTGCTGGAAACATCCAAAGAAGATGTATTGAAGAAATTCGAGCAACTTAAAACTACCAATATTGAAAACCTTGACCCAATTCTAAATAAGACTGCTGGTTACAACTTTCATAATAAAAGTCAGTTTGATTTCAATAAGTTAATTGCAGACCCAAATAACATAGCATCCAACCTTAGAAACTATATCAATGGGTTTTCTGAAGATGCTAGAGAGATTATTGAGCAATTTGAATTTGAGAACCAAATCAATAAGTTAGATGATAATAACTTATTGTTTATGATTGTAAAACGATTCCAAGAAGTAGACCTACATCCAGATACTATTTCAAGTATGGAAATGGGTTATATGTTTGAGGAGTTAATCAGAAAGTTTGCTGAGATTTCCAATGAAACTGCTGGGGAGCACTTTACACCGAGAGAGGTTATCAAAATGATGGTAAATATCCTTTTCTTGAACGATAGAGAGATACTAACTAAGAAAGGAATTACCAAAACGATATATGATTGTTGTGCTGGAACAGGCGGTATGTTATCCGTTGCTGAAGAGTACTTACATGAATTAAATCCAGATGCTCGTTTAGAAGTTTTTGGTCAAGAGTTGAATCCAGAATCGTATGCGATTTGTAAATCGGATTTAATGATTAAAGGTCAGAATGCATCTAACATCAAAAAAGGGAATAGTATCTCTGAAGACCAATTAAACGACCAGAAATTCGATTACTTAATTACCAATCCACCATTTGGTGTGAAATGGGAGAAGTTCGCTAAGAAAGTGAAAGAGGAACACGAACAGTTAGGTCATGGAGGAAGATTTGGAGCTGGTTTACCTTCTGTGGGTGATGGTTCGTTCTTATTCTTAATGCATTTGATGTCAAAGATGAAACCGGATGGTTCTCGCTTGGCTATTGTATTCAACGGTTCTCCTTTATTTTCTGGTTCTCCTTCTAAAACTAAAAATGAAAGTAGCATTCGTCAATGGATTATCGAGAATGATTTATTGGAATCGGTTATCGCTCTTCCAAACCAGTTGTTTTACAATACTGGGATTAGTACTTATGTTTGGGTGATTTCCAACAAGAAACCAGTTGAACGAAAAGGTAAAGTACAATTGATTAATGCGGTTGACTTATTCAAGAAGATGAGCAAATCATTGGGTGATAAACGAAACGAATTATCGGATGACCATATTGCTGAAATCACTAAAATCTATGGTGAGTTCAAAGAATCTGGATATTCTAAGATATTTGATAACAAAGCCTTTGGTTATGCTAAAGTAACCGTAGAACGACCTGAAAGAGATGCTAAGGGTGAAATAGTAAAAGATAAAAAAGGGAATCCAAAACCAGATTCATCTTTGAGAGATACAGAGAATATTCCATTAACGATGGATATTCAAGAATATATGGAGAAAGAAGTACTACCACACGTACCAGACCTGCCCGACGGCAAGGCGGGTGCTTGGGTAGACCATTCCAAGACCAATATAGGATATGAAATCAACTTTACCAAGTATTTCTATCAGTACAAGCCATTACGTTCTTTAGAAGAGATTAGAGCGGATATTATGGCTATTGAACAAGAAACGGATGGTTTGTTAAAAGAAATAATTTAACACGAGAATTGTATGAACTCGAAAGATAAAGAATACGTTTCGTCATTAAATTCACTCATTCAAACGATAGAGCAAATTCAGGTTAAAACGGTTATGTCAGCCAATTCGTTAATGCTTTGGGCATATTGGTGTATTGGTAACGAATTATCTCATAAAATAAATTCTAATAAATGGGGAGCTAAAGTAATCGAAAAATATTCTGCTGATTTAAAACAAAAGTTTCCGTCTATGAAAGGATTGTCCGTTCGGAATTTAGTTTATATGCGTCAATTTGCTGAAAATTACCCTTCATATCGTATTGTAGCATTAAACAACATTTGGGAACAAGTGAAATCAAATACGCAACCGGTGGTTGCGTTAATTGAAAACGTTGAAAACGACAATAATAAAATTACGCAACCACTGGTTGCGCAATTGGAAGAAAAAGATTTTTTGAGCTCAATTATTGGTCACATTTCATGGTCGCATCACTTAGTTTTATTAAATAAAGTGCCTGAGATATCCAAAAGATTTTGGTATATGCTAAATACACTTGAGTATGGTATAAGCAAAAATATATTGAGTATGCACATTGAATCTGGATTATATGAAAGGCAAATGCATGAAAACAAAGTGAATAATTTTTCTGCAACATTGCCTAAACCACAATCTGATTTTGCAAATTATTTAATAAAAGACCCATACATCTTTGATTTTGTTCAAGCTAAAGAAAATGCAGACGAACGAAACATTGAAGAACAATTAACACAACATATTACTAAATTTTTACTAGAGCTCGGGCAAGGTTTTTCTTTTGTTGGTAAACAATATCATTTGACAGTTGGTGGAAGTGATTTTTATATTGACCTTCTTTTTTATCACATCAAATTACATTGCTATGTAGTGGTAGAGTTAAAAGCACGCGAATTCAAAGCTGGAGATCCCGCACAATTAAATTTCTACATAAACGTGATTAATGATACTTTAAAAACAGAAAAAGATAATGAAACAATAGGGATTTTACTTTGTAAAGGAAAGAATAATGTATTAGCAGAATATGCGTTGAAAGGTTATAACAATCCAATTAGTGTTACCGATTATCAATTGAGTAAATCAATTCCTGAAGAGCTAAAATCGATCTTACCACAAATTGATGATTTGGAAAACGAATTGAATATTATCGCAAATGAATAACACCATGAAAAAATACGATAACTATAAAGATTCTGGTGTTGAGTGGATTGGTGAGATACCAAGTCATTGGGATATTACTAGAATTGGTATCAATTCAGAATTAACTGTTCCGCAAAGAGATAAACCAAAAGATTTAGATGGACCTATTCCTTGGTTGAGAATTGAAGATTTTGATGGTAAATATGTTTCCTCTTCAAAAACAAATCAAGGTGTAACACAAGAAACTGTAGATTCAATGAATCTTAAAGTATATCCAGTTGGGACGGTTCTTACTGCTTGTAGTTGTGCTATGGGGATGACTGCAATTGTTGAAAAACCATTAATAACAAATCAAACTTTTATAGGAATTACACCTAAAGATAATTTAAATTCAGTTTATTTATATTATTTTTTCAAGGCATCGACACAATATTTAAATTCAATTTCGACTGGTGCAATTCAGAGTTATTTATCCAGAAGTGAATTTTCCAAATTAAGAATTCCAAAAATTTCGTTAAATGAACAAATACAAATCGCCAACTACCTAGACCACAAAACATCCCAAATAGACCATTTAATTGCAAAGAAAGAGCAATTCATTAAGTTACTAGAAGAAGAGCGTGTAGCAGTCATTAATCAAGCTGTAACAAAAGGTTTAGACCCAAATGTTCCGATGAAAGATTCGGGTGTGGAATGGTTGGGAGAGATACCAGAGCATTGGGAGGTGAAGAGGTTGAAGTATTGTTTAAAAATTCAAAGTGGGAAGGGAATTACAAATGACGAGCTAAATCCATTCGGAAAATTTGCTGTTTATGGAGGAAATGGAATAATGGGTTATACTGATAAATATTCTTCAGAAGGTATAGATTTAATAATAGGTCGAGTTGGAGCGTTATGTGGAAATGTACATCTAATTATTGGTGAAAAATGGATTAGTGATAATGCGTTATATGCAAATACTGAAGAAAACGAGTATTTTATTGAATACTTTTTACGTTTCTTAGACCTAAACAGACTAGCAAATAAAAATGCTCAACCATTAATAACTGGTACTATGGTTAAAGAGCAATTTATATGCTTACCCACTATTGAAGAACAATTAAAAATTGTAAATTATATAAAAAATCAGCACAATCGAATAGATACACTTTTAAATAAAACCAAGCAAGAAATTGATTTGATAAAAGAATACAAAACAGCATTAATTAGTGAGGTTGTTACTGGTAAGGTTGATGTTTCGACAAGCTCAACGCAAGTGTAAGAGATTAAAAATGGAATTGAGATGAAACAAGTTACTTCGGATAAAGAACTGGTTTTAGAAATAAAATCGTTAATCGAGCAAAGCAAACAGCAACTAGCCGTTACTGTAAATGCTACGTTGAGTAGGTTGCATTGGCAAATAGGGAAACGAATAAATGAGGAAATTTTACAAAACCAAAGAGCCGAATATGGAAAAGAGATTGTGTCTACACTCTCGAGACAATTAGCATTGGAATACGGGCAAGGATGGAGTAAACGCCAATTACATCATTGCATTCGTTTTGCGGAGGTTTTTCCCAATTTTGAAATTGTGCACACACTGTGTTCACAATTGAGTTGGTCGCATTTACGACTCATTTTCCCCATCGAAGACTCGCTTAAAAGAGAATTTTACATAGAAATGTGTAAATTAGAAAAATGGAGTGTTCGGGTTTTTCAAGACCGTATCCAATCAATGCTTTACGAACGCACCGCTATTAGTAAAAAACCAGAATTAACAATTCAGAATGATTTGAGCCTTTTAAAGAATGAACAAAAATTAAGTCCCGATTTGGTGTTTAAAGACCCTTACGTACTTGATTTTTTGGGTTTGAAAGATACGTTTTCTGAAAAAGATTTAGAATCATCGATAATCGCAGAATTACAACGATTTATTATTGAATTAGGTAGTGATTTTGCATTTTTAGCACGTCAAAAAAGAATTACAATAGATACTACTGATTATTACATTGATTTGTTATTTTACCACCGTCGATTGAAATCTCTGGTAGCCATTGATTTGAAAATTGGCAATTTTGAGGCTTCTTACAAAGGTCAGATGGAGTTGTATTTACGATATTTAGAAAAATATGAGCAGGTAGAGGGCGAAAATTCTCCTATCGGTTTAATTTTATGTTCAGGAAAAAACGAAGAACACGTTGAATTGATGCAATTAGACAAAAGTAATATTCGAGTAGCCGATTATATAACATTATTGCCATCGCAAGAAGTGTTGAAACAAAAATTACATCAAGCGGTAGAAAATGCAAAAAATAGAATCGAGAATAATTGATACTTTAAATAATGAGCATACCAATTAACATACAAGACCTTCTCTCTGGTAAAATCGTAGAGGGTACTCGCATGGAGTTCAAGCAAGGCTGGAATCCAACCGCTATCATGCGTACTATTTGTGCTTTCGCTAATGATTTTGAGAATGAGGGAAGTGGTTATGTGATTGTAGGAGTTGAAGAAATAGATGGTAAACCAATTCGTCCAGTAGTAGGATTTGACCCTTCCGACTTAGAACAAGTAGAAAAAGAATTGGTCGGTTATTGTAATTTGATTCAACCATCTTACTTTCCAAGATTATCATTGGAAGAGATAGATGGTAAGCACGTTTTGGTGATATGGGTTCCAGCTGGAGCAAATAGACCCTATAAAGTTCCAGACGATATATTATCAAAGCATAAAACACTTAATTACCGCATTCGCTTTCGTTCAAGCAGTGTTATACCCAACGAAGAACAAGAAACGGAATTAATACAGCTCACAGCTAAAACACCGTTTGACGATAGAGTAAATACATTTGCATCTATTTCAGATTTAAGTAAGTCGTTGATGCGTGAGCACTTAGAAGAAATTAACAGTAGGTTGTATTCAGAAAGTGAAAACATGTCTGTGCAAGAACTTGCTGAAAACATGAATTTATCCCAAGGAGCAAACGAGCATTTATTTCCAAAGAACATTGGTTTATTGATGTTTTCTAAAAATCCTCAAAAGTATTTTAAAGGAGCTATTATCGAATTAGTGGAGTTTCCAAATGGATTAGCAAATCCTTATACAGAAAAAACATTCGAAGGTACTATCCAAAAACAATTAGTAGATGTACTTTCCTACATTAAAACCAATGTTATTAAAACCAAGGTTGTAAAACACAAAGACCGAGAAAAAGCGGACAGATTTTTAAATTATCCCTACGATGCTATCGAAGAAGCCTTGGCAAATGCGGTGTATCATAGAAACTACGAATTACTAGACCCTATTGAAGTAAGAATTTTACCTACAGCTATTGAAATAATTAGTTACAATGGTGTTGACCCTTCCATAAAGCAATCAGAATTTGAAACGGGTCGTGTAAGAGCAAGGCGTTATCGAAATAGAAGAGTTGGTGAATTTTTAAAAGAATTACAACTTACAGAAGGCAGAGGAACTGGTATTCCTACAATTATAAATGCTTTAAAAGTAAATGGTTCATCAGTTCCTAAGTTTGATACTAATGAGCCAGAACGAACTTATTTCATTGTAGAAATTCCAATTCATGAAGCATTTCTTAAAGAACAAAATGACCAAGTAAGTGACCAAGTAAGCGACCAAGTAATTTCTATAGTTAAGTATTGTAAAAATCCAAAATCAAGGAAAGAAATTTTATTGTATTTAGGATTAAAAAATCACAGCGTAAACTTTAAAAGACATGTAGAGCCCTTGATTGAAAGGGGTTATCTAGATTATATGATTAAAGAAAATCTAAAAGATAGAAATCAAAAATATATTGTTACTGATTTAGGTAAATTAATTCTAAAAGAGAATTAGCGACTAAGTAACGACTAAGAAAGTGACCAAGAAAATTATGGCAAAAGGCATACATACAGAATTAACATTTGAAACTTCAATCGAATTAGCATTATTGGAGTCAGGTGGATATAAACAAGGTTCATCCTCCAAGTTTGATGTACAATTGGGATTGTTCCCTTCTTATATTATTGAATTCTTACAATTATCTCAACCACTAGCATGGGATAAAATTGTAAACATTCATAAAGAGGAAGTAGAGAAAAAAGTAATTCAACGTTTAGTCAAAGAAATTGATTTACGAGGAGTATTAGATGTTATTCGTAAAGGATTTACTGATTATGGAGTAAAGTTTCAGATGGCATATTTCAAGCCAGAAACGACTTTAAATCCAGAAGCAGACTTGCTTTATAGAACCAATCAATTAACTGTTACTAGACAGCTGTATTATGAGCGAGTAGGAAAGAATTCTATTGATATGGTACTTTCTTTAAATGGATTACCAATCGCTACCATAGAGCTTAAAAATCAGTTCTCTGGTCAAAGTGTTGAGAATGCTAAAAAGCAATATGTATATGACCGAGAACCTAATGAGCCAATCTTTCATTTTAAGAAAAGAACATTAGTACATTTTGCTGTTGATACAGATGAAGCATATATGACCACTAAATTAGATGGCAAAAGCACTCGATACTTACCATTTAATTTAGGATACAACAATGGAGCTGGGAATCCACCAAATTCAGCTGGTTATAGAACATCTTACCTCTGGGAGCAAGTATGGTCAAGGGATTCATTTATGGATATCATCGGAAAATTCCTTCACCTAAGTGTTTCAGAATACGAAATAAATGGAGTTAAAAAGAAGAAGGAAACCATCATCTTTCCACGTTTTCACCAGATGCAAGTGGTTAGAAAAGTTACTGAAGATGCAAAATTGAATGGAGCTGGTAAAAACTACCTAATCCAACATTCAGCTGGTTCTGGAAAGTCTAATTCTATTGCTTGGTTATCGTATCGCTTATCTAGTTTACACGATGATGCAAACAACCGTATATTTGATTCAGTAATCGTAATTACAGATAGAAAGGTATTAGATTCACAATTACAAAATACGATTTATCAATTCGAGCATAAGGATGGAGTGGTTCAAAAGATTGATAAAGATTCACAACAATTAGCAGATTCATTATCCGCTGGTTCAAACATAATCATTACTACACTTCAAAAGTTTCCATTTATCTTAGATAAGATTGGTGAACTACCAGCAAGAAAGTATGCAGTTATTATTGATGAAGCACATTCATCACAAGGTGGTGAAGCAACTAAGAAAATGAAAGAAGTTCTTTCTGCAAAGTCATTGGAAGATGCTGAAAAGGATGAAGCATATACTGGATTAGAAGAAGATGCAGAAGATGAAATCAGAAAGTCTATGTTGGCTCGTGGTAAACAAGCGAATTTGAGTTTCTTTGGTTTTACAGCAACACCAAAACCAAAAACAGTAGAAGTATTTGGAATTAAAGGTTCTAATGGTAAACCAGAACCATTTCACTTGTACTCAATGAAACAAGCGATTGAAGAGGGGTTTATCTTGGATGTATTAAAGAATTACACTACTTATAAAACTTATTTCAAACTATCAAAAGATATCGAAGATGACCCTAAGGTGAATAAGAAAAAAGCGTCGAGGGCTATTGGTCGTTTTATGTCTTTACACCCACACAACCTTTCTCAGAAAGCAGAAGTAATGATTGAACACTTCCGACAAGTTGTATCTAAGAAAATTGGTGGTAAAGCCAAAGCGATGGTAGTAAGTAGTTCACGTTTACATGCTGTTAGGTATAAAGAAGAATTTGATAAATACATCAAAGAGAAAGGGTATACGGATGTTAAAACTATTGTAGCATTCTCTGGTAAGGTTATCTATGATGCCTATCCAGAAGGAGTAACAGAAGTTGAATTAAATGGATTCGCAGAAAAGGAATTACCAAGAAAGTTCGAATCAGATGAATATCAACTGTTGTTGGTTGCAGATAAATACCAAACTGGATTTGACCAGCCTTTGTTACATACGATGTATGTAGATAAAAAACTTTCTGGTGTTAAGGCAGTACAAACATTATCCAGATTGAACAGAATGTGTGCTGGGAAAGAAGATACATTTGTGTTAGATTTCGCAAATGATACAGAGGACATATTGAATTCCTTTCAACCGTATTATGAATTAACTTCAATCAAGGAGAACTCAGACCCAAATCACTTATACGATTTAAAAGCTGAAATTGAAAAAGCAAACATAATCTGGGAATCAGAAGTGAATACATTTTGCAATATTTACTTTAAATCAGCAAAGTCATTAAGCGTATCTGAACAAGGAAAATTGAATGCATGTATTGACCCAGCTGTCGAGCGATTTAAACAACTACCAGAAGAGAACTCAGATAAGAATGTAATAGGAACGGAAGTAACGCAAGAAGATTTCAAAAACACATTACAAAGTTTCAATAGAACCTATTCATTTTTGACTCAAATCATGCCTTTTTCTGATATTGATTTGGAGAAGTTGTTTACCTATACCAGATACTTATTCAAGAAGTTACCAAGAACATCTCAAAAAGATAAGTTTACATTAGGTGATGAGGTGTCTTTGGAATATTATAGACTTCAAAAAATAGCGGAGCAAAATATTGCTATGGAAAGTCAAGGTATATATGAATTAGATGGTGGTGGTGAAGCTGGTCTTCGCATGACCAAGGAAGACCAAGCCGCATTGTCTGAAATCATCGAAGTGTTAAACAAACGTTTTGCTACAGAATTTAACACCGCAGACAAGTTATTACTCGTTCAGATTGAAGAAGATATGATTGCAGATTCTGGTCTTCAAGAACAAGCTAAAAACAATCCTATAGAGAATTTTAAGTACGGTTTCGATGATATGTTTATAGATAAACTTATCGGAAGAATGGACCAGAATCAAGATATTTTCACCAAAATAATGAATGACAAAGAATTTGGAGGGCTTGTAAGAAATTATATGCTTAAAAAAGTTTATGATAGGTTGAGTAGATGAAAATAAAAAAAGCCTTACATCAAATGCAAGGCTTTTTGTGGAGTCGGAGGGGATCGAACCCTCGTCCCAACATCGTATCCGCAAGTCTTCTACATGTTTAGTTTTTGATTGATTTTCGATTGGATAACGGACAAAAAC
>Ga0247722_10002275_pt1 | contig 10032 bp, 8 predicted proteins | sample MSEWelMarce3H_FC_FD_189094 | JGI IMG/M metagenome (GOLD analysis project Ga0247722, IMG submission 189094) | Subsurface sediment microbial communities from gas well in West Virginia, United States - MSEEL Well Study Marcellus 3H_FC | ecosystem: Environmental > Terrestrial > Deep subsurface >...
CGGATTTGCAATCCATACCCACAAAAAAAAACATAAACTATAATAAGATAAAGTTGTAGTTTTTTTATGATTAGTATTTAGAAGAAAATATTTCTTTAACAGCAAGTTCGTAATTTCTTTTACTTTGGGCTTTTTTAATTTTCTTAAATGTTTTTTGAGTATCCGGAAATGATTGTGAAAAGTATTCCCAAAAGCCTAACATTTTCATTCTAATTGGCGTTGGACCTTGCAAAAACGCATCGTATTCTTGATAAATTTCATCGTGAAACGCATTAAAAATCTTAAACCTATCTTCAGGATATTCGGTAGTATTATTTTTAATCATATTGGGTAAAAACGGATCGGCAATTAATCCTCTTCCAATCATAAAATGATCAATACTTGGAAAGCGAACTTGTATGTCTCTAAATTTTTCAACGGAAGTAATATCACCATTATAATACAATTTGTGTTTTGAAACATCCAAACAACGTTGAAACGAGTCTAAATCTACTGGCCCTTTGTAAAGTTGTTTTCCTATTCTGGCATGAATGGCAATGTTTTTAATCGGATACTTTTCTAAAATCGGAAAAACATCTAAAATTTCTGCTGCATTTTCATAACCCATTCGCATTTTCATCGAAACCACAATATTCGTTTCGCTATGCACTTTATCTAGAATAGAATGAATTCGTTCGGTATTACTAATTAAACCAGAGCCCATACCGCATTTTGCCACCATTGGATATGGACAGCCTAAATTCCAATTTAGCTCTTTATATCCGAGCGATTGTACGTATTTTGCAACAAATAAAAACTCTTCAGCATCATTGGTAATTATTTGAGGAATGACTTCTAAAGTCGTATTGTTTTCTGGAAGAATATCACGTTCGTATGACGCTTTTATTTCTAATTTTCCGTTTAATCTGATGTAAGGCGAATAGAATGTATCAATACCACCAAAGTGTTTATGAAACGCATTTCGAAATCTGAAATCCGTAAAACCTTGTAAAGGAGAAGATAATAAAGTAACGCTCATATTTTTAGATTTTTAGATAATAGATTTATAGATTAATTAGAATGCTAACATTTTTTTTTGAATAATTTTTTTTCAATTTTTTTTATCTAAAGGGTCTAAAAATCTAAAATCTCTAACAATCTAATAATCTAACCATCTAAAATGTCTAAAAATCTAACAATCTATACATTATCTGAAGCAAACCATTCTGCAAAAGACGATTCCGTTTCTTGCAAACGTAGCGAATGTAACTGAATGTCTTTAGGCAATCGCGCCATAATTTTATTTGCAAAATCAACTACCATGTTTTCACTTGTAGGTTGATAATCTACTAAAATTACATGATGTCCGCGATTCTGTAATTCTTTTGCCAATTCTACGTGTGGGGTATTTTGGTTAAAAACCGTAGCGTGATCAAACACATCCACAATATCTTCTCGGACAATTTTTTTTAAATCTGAAAAATCAATTACCATTCCGAATTTTACGTTATTTGAATCTGTAATCGGCTCACCAATAACCGTAACCGATAGTTTATAACTATGTCCGTGTACGTTTTTACATTTTCCATCATAGCCATAAAGGGCATGACCCGTTTCGAAATTAAATTGTTTGGTAATTCTAATTTTACTCATGATGTGATAATTGAAATACAAAATTACGAAATTATTCACATATCTTTGCTTCAAATGTGCAACTAATGGAATTGAATCCGCTTTACGAAACCATAATTACCGATTTATTAGAAAACCAATATGCCGTTTGCGATGCTTTTTTTTCAGATGAAGCGGTGCAGATTATGCGTGCCGAATTAGAACAAAAATTGGAAACAACCGAGTTTAAAAAATCGGCAATTGGAAACAAATCGGATGAAGTAGTGAAAGAAGAAATTCGTGGTGATTATATTTTTTGGTTGGATGAAGAAGATAAAAATCAAGCTTCAGAAACGTTTTTCAACACCATCAACGATTTTGTAACGTACATCAATGCGACTTGTTATTTAGGTATTATTACTAAAGAATTTCATTATGCTATGTATCCTGAATGCACTTTTTACAAACGTCATTTAGATGTTTTTAAAAACGATACGAAAAGAAAATTATCTATAGTGTGTTATTTAAACGATGAAAATTGGCAACCCGAATTTGGTGGCGAATTGGTCATTTACAAACCAGAAGAAGACATTAAAATTTACCCACTAAAAGGCAGAGTAGTCATTTTTGAAAGTCAAATTTTAGAACACGAAGTAAAACCCGTTCATAGAAAAAGATTTAGTATTACGGGTTGGTTGAAAACGAGTTAGATTTTTTATTTGAAGCAGATATTTTTTATTTCAGTTCACTTTTTGTCCCGCTATCCGCTATATCTTTTTAAAATTGTTACCTTCGAGAGCCACAGGAAACAATTTTAAAAAGGATGCCGCTACTATCGGGGCTAAAACACAAAAACTAGTTTCTAAAAGACTATTTCTTAAACCCTTCCAACGCTTTTTTCGTGAAAGCACTCAGTACCAATTTTCCTGAAATTTCGGCACGTTCGTATAACAACGTGCTCCAATGTGAGGTGTTTTGCCACAACACTTGTTTCATTTCCGCTAATGCGTCTGGGTTGTAGCTGGCTAATTGTGAAGCGAATTTTTCTAATGCTGAATCCAAAACTTCAGGTTGCACTAATTTGGCAAACAACCCTTTTTCAAAAGCCCAACTTGCGGATTTCCATTCGTTTCCCGCTAAAGTCAATTCGCCCATAGCAGTTTGTCCAATTTTTCGACTTACGGCGGGTTCAATTACAAAAGGTCCAATTCCTATAGTTAATTCTGAAAGTTTTACATCGGCTTTTGTTGTGGCAATAGCATAATCGCACGCGGCAATAATTCCTACGCCACCACCAACGGCTTTTCCTTGCACTTTTCCAACAATTAATTTCGAACAGTTTCGCATGGCGTTTATCACATTGGCAAAACCAGAGAAAAATTGTTTTCCGTCTGATAAATTATCAATTTGCAATAATTCATCAAAAGAAGCACCGGCACAAAAGGTAGTGCCTTCACTTTGTAAAACAATAATAGTAACGTTTTCATTCGCATCTAAATCCTGAATAGTTTGCACTAATTCTTGCAATTGCGAACTTGGAAACGAATTTCCTGCCGGATGAAAAAAGGTGATGTATCCAACATTATTTTTTACTTCTTGTTTTACGAAAGCAGTCATATTATCTTTTTAAACTAAAGTGTGCTTTAAATTCTTTTTGAATGCCATCTTCTTTATATTCAATTTTAAACCAATAATCCGTTGAAGGCATTTCTTGTTCATTGTATGTACCATCCCAACCATTAGCGTATGGATTTATTTGCTTTAGTAATTTTCCGTATCGGTCAAAAATAAAAATTTTGGCTTCAAATTCAGGCGTTAAACCAGATATGTTCCAAGTATCGTTATAGGTATCACCATTTGGTGTAAAATAATTTGGATACGAAATGGTCGTTACCGTGTTGGATTGTATAACACCTGGACACCCATTTACATCTCTAGCATAAACCGTATAATTGCCATTTGCTAAGTTTGTAAAAACTGGGCTAGTTTGCCAATCTACTAGATTTAAACTAAATTCATACGAGCCAAATCCGCCAATTACTTCTGCTTGAATGGTGGCTAATCCGCTAGAGAAAATTTCAGAAACCAATTCTAATGTTACAGAATCGGGTGCAGATGAAACAAATATTTCCATTTGATCTTCCCTTGAGCATAACGTGGCTGTGTTGGTTACAACTACTTTATAAATTCCAGATGCATCCGCATTAAAAATAGCATTTTGTTGTCCTCCCGTTGTGTTTGGATTGGTAGGCGTCCAAGTATAGGTATAATTGCCTGGCACGGTTGGTGTAGCATTTATTGGAAAATTTCCAGCTCCCGAACTTGGTTGTACGCATAAAACTTTATAATCGATTATATCAAAATTTGGTAACGGATTGACTTTTAAATCTAAATATTGCCCTAATCCTACACAATCATTGTTTGTATTACTGTCGATTCTAACCCAAATATTTTGAAGGTTTGGAACTGTATTTCTAAATCCATCTGGGTCAGTGGTATCTATTGGGTTTGTTTCTGCTAAAGCTTGTGCTTCGGTGGTATAATACGTTACTGTTAAATTAGAGCTATTTGAAAATGGAGCTAAAATTGTACTGGTTGCCGATGCAAAACTATTTGTTGGACCTGTAAAATCGAAATAATCAATACCATCAGTATCAGGATCATTTAGGTCGATATAATCATCACATTCTTCCAATACAATTTTTTGAAAAGTAGCTGGAATTTGTGTTGCCGAAACTAGTAAATTTACTTGTGCGGTTCTAAAACAACCATCAGTATTTTCAATTCTAGCCCAAACAAATCTATTATCAGGCGAATTGTAAGCAGTATCATTTATTATTTGGCCTGTATTGTTTTGAGCGTCTGTTTGCGTTAAGAAGTATTTAAAAGTCAAATTACTTTGATTGGATAAAATTACGTTTGCTTCTGTTAAATTAAAATCTGTTATGGAATCGGTATCATTATCACATTGTTTTAATGGTTCAATAACTGGCTTAAGAACAGGCAATGGCGTTACTACTACATTAAAACTAGTGGTATTGAAACAATTAGTAATTGTATTGAATAATCTGGCATAAATAATTCTATTTGGCCCAGTGTACGATGTAATGGCATTTGTACCAGAAACTGCTTCGCTTTGTAATAGGTGATAGGTAACAGCAACGTTAGCTTGACTATTTAAGATTTCAGTTGTTTTTTGAGTTAAAGTAAAAGTAGTTTGACCGTTTGTGTCATTTCCATCTAATGCATCATCACAAGCTTTTAAATCAGTAATAGGCACTAAAGTTGGTACATCGTAATTCGTCACCACAACATTTGAAGATATTGCCGGACAAACTCCGCTTGCAGGAATCGTATAAGTATAAGTTCCGCTTAAATCATTATTTGGAGCTGGATTAAAAGTACTATTTGGTCTATTTACACCATTTAAAGACCAAGTTCCACCTGTTGTTGCGCCTGGTACTGATAGAAACAAATCAAATGGCAATTCATTTTTACAGGTATTTTTTGGAATACTTGTACCTGCGTTGTTTGCTTGTTGTATAGTTACAAAAACGCTCACACTTATGGGTGTTGGCGAAGTATTACAAGTTTTTGTAAACGAATAAATATATTCACCAGCAATATTTATAGCAGGATTGAAAATATTTCCTACTAATGGAGCGCCTCCAGTGGGAACTGCCCAAGTACCACCTGGATCAGGATTTCCATTTATAGCATCAAACAAATTTGTAGTTGATGATGAACAAACTTCTACGTCAGTAGGTAATGGTGTGCTTCCAAAACCTGAGTAGTAACCTGCAAATCCAGCGGCAGTGCCTTGAAACCCAAAAACTCCAACCGCTAAAGGGCCTGTAGAAGTAATTGCTAGATTTCCTGATTGATTAGCAATTCGATAAGAAACCCAGTCGGTATTTCCTAATACTGTCTGAGCTTGGGATGTTGGTACAGCAACTCCATTAATAGAAATTGTTGCATTGGAGTAAGTCAACATCATTAAATCAGATGTGTAAGTATTACTTCCAATTTGATTTACGTTTGGAATATTAACAGAATTTTGAAAAAAACAACTCAATGGCGGAATAAAATTTAGTCCCGAGGTAGCAGCACTTGAACCACCGCCTAACAATTGATAAGCGAAAACAGGCTTACTTGCACGAATATAAATATTACTGTTAATGGTTCCTTGATAAAAAGAGTTTGGGACTAAATAATATTGACCAGCATTTAATGTAATAATGGGAGCAGTGCTTCCATTTACAAAAATATCTGTATTGTTCTCGTGAGCAACAATTAATGGATTTTCCATAGTAGAAATTCCGTTTCCTTCTATGAAAATATAATCGGTACCAATTTGTGATGCAGATACTATTTGGTCTAAAGTTATATCCCCTTGAGTATTTGTATTTCCTCCTAAAACATTTCCAGTATTTACTGCAACAGGTTTGTCGGAGGTTATTAAACCGCCAATAATTCCATCTAGATTTGCAGTTACATTGCTATACCCACTAAAAACGATACATTGACCAGCATTTAAAGTATAGGTTTGAGTATCATCAGTTATGTTTCCAGTACCACTTGAAAAAACAACTCCTGTATTATAATTTGATAACGTTACAGTGGTATTATTTTCAGTTGCCATCACACTACTAACAAAGTTCTTCCTATTGTCCACGATTTCATTTATAGTACAACCCAATCTAAAATTTGTTCCAATTCCAGGTTTTCCCTTTGAAATAATAGTTTCAGCATGAGCCATATGTCGCATTCTAAAACTCACATAAAAATCTTTTGTTCCTTGAAGCATAACACCTTTTCCCGAAACAACAGTATTTACATCACTTAAATTAAGAAACATCTTTGTTGGTTGTCCTGTTCCAACTGTAAATGAAGCTGGCGATGCCGCAGATATCGTAAATGGCGACCCTGCATATGGAATACCATTACCATCAGTTGCAGTTACTTGAAACGGCACTGTTTCGTTGGTAGACATATAAATATACTGATCAGAAATAGCAGTAGCATCTCTTGAATGCAATGGTGGCAACCAATGTTTATTACTCAACTGAGCGTTACTAGTAAAAAAAGCAAAAACAGTTAGTAAAATATATAAATTTTTCATTTGTTCAAAGTATAGAAAAGCAAATTTATTCTATTTTTAGTTAATTCTATTTGTATTAAAGTAAAAAGGCACCTTAGGGCACCCTTTTTTAACTTTTTAGTAAAAAATTATGGGTTAATTTGAAATGTCTGAGTTACGTTTGGTGCTGCTCCTCTTACATTAATGGCTTTTCCTGTTGCGTCTAAAACGAATGCAACGAAATTCATTTTAGCTACATTAGCTATATTAGTAGGTATAGTAACAGTAAAGTTTTTAGTAACTGTTGCTCCAGCATTTGTTCCTGTTAAGGCGTCTCCATTAACTAAATCTGTTAAACAAGCTCTTAAAACGTGATCGTGTTCAAAATTAATAATTGGATTTTGGCCACCAAAAAATGAAGTTGCGTTTACTTGATTATAAATCAAACCATCTTCTAAAACATAAACTACAAGTTTTAAATCAGAAAAATTTGAAACAAATTTAATATTTACATTTAAGTTTATAGTTCCACCTGAAATTGTTGAATTTAAGGCAATTCCTAAATCAGCATTTAGTTTAATTTGGTTTTTTACTTCTGTTGTAGAAATTTCATTATCCCACAGAACCTTCCTATTTAACATAGCAGTTGGATATCCTGTGACCCCAATTAATTGTTCTAATGGCGCAGCTGGAAAATTATAAGGATCTGGTGATGAGGCAACGCTTCGGTGAATGGATACAGGATAGGCGCGAAGTTGTTCCGACTCTACTTGTTTAATTCCATGTAAAACTCTCGGGCAATATTGACACCAAGTTCCAGTATAGTCTTCAATTAGGACATTTTTTAAAAATTTTCCAGATATGGGCTGTTCAATAACTGTAGAATTAACTGAATTATCTTCCCAATCATTTGAGATGCAAGATATATTTATTAACCCTAAAAAAGTAATCGTAGCGAACAGTATTTTTCTCATATAATTTTTTGTTTTTCAGTAGTTTGGCTTCAAACTTCTTATGCAAATTTAAAAAAATTTTTTATAATGCTGGAAATATCTTTTATTTGCTAATAAATAACTTCAGAATAATGAAAAAACTAGTTTTAAATGTAATGCTATTTATTTGTGCATTAGGGTTTTCGCAAAATAAATTGCCAAGTATTTCACTTAAAAATTTAGAAGGAACAACTGTTTCTACTACTCAAAATTTTATAGAAAAAGACAAAATATATGTGTATTGTTTTTGGGCTACTTGGTGCGCGCCTTGTATTCAAGAATTAGATGCAATTAGTGAAGTTTATGATGAATGGAAATCACAAGCCAATGTGGAAGTTATTGCCGTTTCAATTGATGATGCTAGAACCAATAAAAGAGTAAAACCTTTAGTTAACGGGAAAGGTTGGGAATACACGATATTATTGGATACCAATCAAGATTTTAAAAGAGCATTAGGCATTTCAAATCCTCCTTTTACAGCAGTAGTTAAAAATGGAGAAATAGTTTTTACTCAAAATGGTCATACACCAGGAAGTGAAAATCAGTTATTAGAACAAATTAAAGCGCTTAAATAATGAAGAAAATAATCAGCTTTACGTTTTTATTTTCAGCACTTTGTGCTTTTGCTCAGAATGCCGATTCTACCAAAACGAAATTAAAAGTCTATGGTAGTTTTGAAAGAAATGGGCAATGGTACACCAATGATAAAAACAGAGGAATCAATCACGACACTGTGCCATTACGAGCCAACAATTATTTCAATGTAAATTTCAATTACAAAAAATTTACTTTTGGAACGCAAGTGGAATCGTATATGAATGAGGCGTTATTAAATTTTAATCCAAAATACAAGGGTACAAATTTTGCTACGTATTACGCCAATTATAAATCAAAAAAATTAGATATAACTTTAGGTCATTATTACGTACAATTTGGAAGTGGATTGGCACTTAGAACCTGGGAAGACCGATCGTTAGGGATTAATAATGCATTACGTGGTGCAAAAGTGGTGTATTCACCTATTGATGAAATTTCTTTTACAGCATTATACGGAAAGGCAAGAACTGGTTTTGATGTGGCAAATGGCGATGTTTTCGGATTTAATACGGATGTTAATGTTAGTCAACTTTTAAATTTTGATGCGTTCGATTTTAAATATGGTTTTAGTGCTGTTAGTAGACACGAAAAATTACCAGTTTCTGTTCAAAATTTCAGTGCTTTTACTAATTTATTTTCAAACCGATTTGAATTGGGTTATAAAAATTATTATGTAAATACAGAATATGTTTTTAAATCGCGAGACGCTATAATTAAACAAAATGTTTTGGACACCAATTTTGCAAAAGAAGGAAGTGCATTGTTAGTGAATTTTGGATATTCTAAAAAAGGAATTGGTTTTGATGCCAATTTAAGACGCGTTGAAAATATGCAATTATTAGCACAAAGAAATTTAGATAATTATCCAACACTTTCAAGTACAAGTTTAAATTATAACGACAAAATATTGAACTTCGTTCCAAGTTTAACCAAACAACATCATTCTAATTTGGCAAATATTTATGTGTATCAAGCCCAATTTCAAGTAGTGATGGATGAATCAACACAGATAAACAAATTTGGAGAAATTGGAGGTCAATTTGATTTTTTCTACGACTTCAAAAAAGGTTCTGTTTTAGGAGGAAAATATGGAACAAAAATCAATTTAAATGTTTCTTCTTGGTATAATTTAAAAGCTAAATTCAGATATACGAATAATGCCGGAGAAAACATCCAAAATTATCAAGCTGAATTGTTTAATGCCAACGAAAAGTATTTTTCAGATTATAATATAGAAATCACGAAAAAGGTTTCCAAAAATTTTAAAACGGCTTTTACGTATATCAATCAGTATTACAACAACAAACAAATTCAAGGAATATTTAATAAATATATTATTAATTCTCACACTGTATTTTCAGAATCAACCTATCAACTATCTGATACAAAATCGATTACTTTTGGTTTAGAACATATGTGGGCAGATAATGACAGAAAAAATTGGGCAGCTGGAACCATAGAGTACAATCATAACGAAAACTGGTCAATATTTGCTATGGATATGTATAATTATGGTTTTGACCATAAAACCCTTACCATTAGTGAAACAGATTTATTTGATATTCATTTTTATAATTTTGGAGCCGCTTATAAAAAAGGAAGCACACGTGTGGCATTAAATTATGGCCGTCAACGTGGTGGTTTGGTTTGTGCAGGTGGTGTATGCCGATTTGTTCCACCAAGTACTGGTTTAGGGCTACAAATTACAACTTCATTTTAAAAAAATATTAAAAAATTTTAAAAAGTGGATGCAAAAGTATTGTCAAGCTGAAC
>Ga0247722_10002276_pt1 | contig 10031 bp, 13 predicted proteins | sample MSEWelMarce3H_FC_FD_189094 | JGI IMG/M metagenome (GOLD analysis project Ga0247722, IMG submission 189094) | Subsurface sediment microbial communities from gas well in West Virginia, United States - MSEEL Well Study Marcellus 3H_FC | ecosystem: Environmental > Terrestrial > Deep subsurface >...
TTGTTGCTTCAAGCGAATCTGTGCTTGAGGAACAGGGCACAACTTTTCAGGAGTTTAAGAAAGGTGCTGAAAGTCTGTTTAAAGGCTCTGCCAAGGGTATTGTAGATCTTGTTGGTGGATGGGGTAATCTTTACGATTATTTACGTAAAAGCCCTGATCCATCAGCCCTCTCTTCTACAGGTATTTTAAAAGGTATTCGTGATCTCGGCGGCCCTGATCTACAACAGATTAGCGGTTATCGTGGAGCTTTTGAATTCGGACAAGCCGCTGCTCCTGCTACTGCTCTCTCCGCTGCCGGTCTTCCGGGTCTGTTTAACCGTACTCCTTTAGGCTTGGCAGGAGAGTTCGGCGTATCAGGAACTACAGGCGTAGCTGCTCAACAGATTGCTCCTGATAGTCCACTAGCTCAGTTAGCTATTCAAGCTTCTCCTTACGCTTTGCGTGGCGGGGTAATGACTGCCCGTAGATCTCTTACAAACCCTACAGGACAAGTTCCTGCTACAGTTGACGATCTGCTGAGTGTAGGACGGATGACTCCGGGCGAAGCTACAGGTAGTCGTGTTCAGTTGGCTACAGAAGCCCGTACTGAAGCCGCTCCAAGTATTGAGACCAAAGGAACTGGATTTAGGCAAGCTCAAGCTCAGGATGTTTCTTCTTTTCTAGACAATGTGTTTAAGCGTGCATCTAGTCAAGCAGTTTCGCCGGAACAAGCAACTACTTCTGCTTTTACAGCCTTTAACAACTATGGTAAAGCTTTAACAGGACAGCTTAGGTCACAAGCCTCTAAAGACTTTGGAGCTGCTAAGTCTTCCGGAGGAAAGATTGATACTACTCCTGTAGTGTCTATTGTCTCTGAGCAACTTGCAAGTATTCCTCCTGAAATTGCTGCTTTGGCTCCTGTACGTAATGCCTTACAAAAGATTATTGATGAGTATTCCATTCCTGCTCAGGCAGAAGTAATTACTCCTTCGACAATCTTAGGCCCAACAGGACAGCCTGCTTCTGTTTCTATTACACCTGCTGTTCCTGCTGGACTGCGTGAGATCAGTATTGATAGGCTTCAGAAGAACCTGTCTGCATGGGGAGAAGCAGTCTACTCAGGCAAGGCAGACTTTGGTAAAGGTAACATTTTTGAAGGTGTTGCTCCGGGTCAAGTTAAGGGTATTGCTTTAAGTGTTCTTCGAGGTTTCCGTGATTCCTTGGATCAAGCCTCAACTGAAGGCATTGCAGGAGCTGATAAACTTATCAAAGCACGGGATAACTTCAAGGCTAACTTAGCTAAGATTGAAGAATATTCAAATGTGCCTTTAACTAAGTACTTTGATGTTGAGACTGTCTCTGCTCTTACTCCTGAAAAGGTTATTGATAAGCTGTCCAAAGCTGCTCCTTCTGAGAGGCGCTTCTTAGCAGAAGTTCTTCAGAATAGTCCTGACGGAGCTTCAGTCTTTGATACTGTGCGTAGGCAACAGTTTAACCAAGTATTGAATAAAGCTTCTGATGCTGCTGCGGGTGCTGCTTCCGATAGTCCTGAGTTTGTTATTAAGTCAGCTCTTACTGAACTGAGTAAGCGTAAGGGGGATTTTGATTATCTATTTACCAACCCTAAAGATAAAGCAGATGCTTTAGCAGCAATGCAGTATATGCAGAAAGTGTTGAAGAGTGAGTCTGTTGGTGCTGCTGGAGGCTTAAAAGGTGGGGACGTCTACGCAACTACTCGTGGTTTCGGTGGGACTTCTCAAACTGCTAACTTGGCAAAAGAAGCTGTTGGCTTGATTCGAGATATTGTGGCTAATCCTAATGCCTTTGCTGATGTTATCTTTAATCCAGATACTGTTAAAGCAATGAAGGAAGCTCAACAAGCAACAACTGTTAAGAAACTAACTAATGTTGTTACTAAACTTGGTGATGCTTCTGCTAAGTTTGCTCCTCGTGTGGGTCCAATGGTTGAGACAACGCAGCCAACAGATACTACTGAGCAACCTCAACCTAGTCAGCAACAGATTACCCCTGAAGACGCTTTACAGCAGCTTCGCATGATGGGCATTACAACGGAGTAATAAATGACATACGCATTCGGAACTAAAAGCGCAGACAGGCTCTCTCAAGTCCATCCAGACTTACAGAAGGTCTTCAACGAAGCTATCAAGGATAGTCCCTTCGACTTCTCCATCACTGAAGGCTTACGCACCAAGGAGCGCCAGAAGGCTCTCTTTGATGAGGGTAAGTCTCAGACGATGAACAGCAGACATCTGACAGGTAAGGCTGTGGACATTGCTGTGATCAAGGATGGTGAAGTTACTTGGGACTTCAAGTACTATCAGCTTGCTGCTGACCATATCAAGAAAGTAGCCAAAGAGCTAGAGATTGAGTTGGTTTGGGGAGGCGATTGGCAGTCCTTCAAAGATGGTCCTCACTTCGAGTTACATCGTAGTGTGTATCCTTGAGTGAGGGACTATGATCGATCCTTTAACAGCGCTAGCAGCGGTAACTACTGCTGTTAATCTGGTGAAGAAGACAATCAAGACTGTGGATGATGTTCGCAGTCTTGGTCCTGTCTTAGGTAAATACTTTGATGCCAAGGCTGACGCTGTTAAGGTGTTGGAAGAGGGCAGTAAGACTGGCTTTAAAGGCTCTAACATGGGCAAGGCAGTCGAGTTAGAGCTTGCTATTGAGAATGCTAGGCAGTTCGAGGAACAGGTTAAAGGATTATTCTTCCCTAACAACATGGATGTGTGGGAGAAGATCGTCAATAGGCGCAAGCAGATGGACGAGGAAGATAAAGCTAACCGTAGACGAGCTGCTGATGCCGCTAAACAGGCTGCTAAGAAGCGTAAGGAAGACAATGAACTATGGCTTGCCATTACCTTGTCCTCCATCATTCTGGTAGCACTTCTGTGGGGTGGTGTTGAGCTGCTTATGTATTGCAAGGCCGTACAATGTGGACATTGAAAGATAACATAAGATGATTAATGTATTACTTCCATTTGCGGGTAAGCTGCTAGATAAGTTCTTCCCTGACCCTGCTCAAAAGGCAGAGGCTCAGGTGAAGCTTATGGAGTTGGCTCAGAACGGTGAACTTGCTAAGCTTGCCAATGAGACTGAGGTTTATAAGATAGAGCAAGCTAATGTGACAGAACGGTGGAAGGATGACATGGGTTCTGACTCATGGTTATCTAAGAACATTCGTCCACTGTCCTTAGTCGCTATCTTTGTAGGGTATTTCTTGTTTGCTTTCATGTCTGCCTTTGGTTACAATGCCAACGAAGGATATGTCAATCTGTTAGGTCAATGGGGTATGCTCATTATGTCTGCCTACTTCGGGGGTAAGACACTAGAAAACATCATTGCCATGAAGTCTAATAAGAAAGAGTGATATGTCTGAAGAAGTATCACACAAAGAAATCTATGAGAGACTTTGCAAGGTAGAAGCTAAGGTAGACAAGGTATCTAGGGACACAGAAGGAATGGTATCAGCTTTCAGAGCTGCCTCCGGAGCATTTACCGTCCTTGAGTGGATCGCTAAGATAGCTAAACCATTGCTGTGGATCGTAGCTACGGTGGCTGCTTTAGTGACCATCGCTCATAACACCAAACCATAAACAAATAAGGCCACTAGAGTTGACGCTCTAGTGGCCTTTTTCATTTACTCTTCCAATTCAACCTTCACCTTGCGAGGCTTAGGATTACTCAATCCATTGAGATATTTATAACGCTTACCCATCCTCTTAATGGCTTCATCAGCATCAAACCAGAACTCCTTACCGTTCTTCAGCTCCTCCAGTTCCTTGTCTGTCAAGAATCCTTTGTAGGCTTGGTCAAGTAGTTTGTTGATTTGTCTTGTAGCGAAGTCAGTCTGTCCTTTGACATTCGGCACAGTACCGATGGAACCATAATGAGCAGTATGAAGCATAAACTCAGCAGAGTCAGCAATATAACACTCAGGAGCCATACAAGCCAGCATACTAGCTGCTGAGTACGCAGCACCGATAACTGTAACAGATACATCACCTCTACATCCTTTCATTGCTTCGATGATCTGCCAGATAGAGTCTGTACGTCCTCCTGAGCTATTCACCAGTAGATTAACTGAATCATTCTCTCCACAAGTAGCTAGGCAATGGATCACATCACGATAGTTACTTGGCTCCCTGATGTCATCATCGATGAACACCAAGTGAGTATTCATCTGTTGAGTGATGGTTCGGATAAGACCCTTCTGCTCTGGCATCATCATCATTAGTTCTTCGATCCCTTCGTTAGCTTTAGCCATTATTCTCCATCCTCATACTTTGTTTTAGCGATGATGTAGTTCTTAACCAATGAGCTACGAACAATATCCTCGATGTGGAACTCAATCCGTACAAATTCCTTCATACGTCCTGCAATGTCAAAGAACTTTAAGATACCACTCTTATCGTCCTTCTTCTTCAAGTCAGTCTGTCGATAGTCACCACAGAAGATAATCTTAGACTTATCCCCTACTCGTGTGATAACTGTGTCCAATTCCTCAAAGGTAAGGTTCTGGGTTTCATCCACAATGATGATACTGTTAGAGAAGGTAGTCCCTCGAATGAACGAGGTAGACACAAACTCAATGTGTCCCTGCTCCACCAAGCGATCCCAAGCATCTTTACGCTTGAACAGGTCACTACAGATCTGTCGATAGGGTTGAATGTACACCTCCATCTTCTCGTCTGCATCTCCCGGCAAGAATCCCATGTCACGGCCTTGAACGCTGCTACGGATTATAGTCACCTTGTTAAAGGGGTTGTTACGATCCATAGCCTCTTCCAAGGCTTTGTACAAGGCAATGTATGTCTTGCCTGTACCCGCTACGCCATGCAATGCCATGAAGTAGTTACTAGCCTGATATGCCTCGAAGAAGTCCATCTGCTTCTCAGTCTTGGGCTTGATAACTGTCATGTCATCCAGCTTCAACTTCAAGCTGTTACTGATCTTCTCACGAGGAGTCAGTTCCTTAGCTGGAATAGCTCTTGCCATTGTCTGCTTACTTGCCATTATTATTTATCCTTATAAACTACATGAGGAACTTGGCGTACCGATGGGAATTGTTCCATGAACTCCTCCCGTGTAATGTCTTTACCGATGTGAACTTCCTCAAAGAACTGACCTTCACGAATGAAGCGTTCCTTGAGTTGTTTACATGCTGGACAGTTGTCTTTAGTGTAAACGACAGCCAGCATCAGATTTCACATCCACCAGCAGTGCAAGCCAGAGTCTGAGCACCTTCCACATTGTCGGTATTCTCCATGAACTGTTCCCAATTAATACCCTTAGGCATGATCGCTAACATTTCTTCGTAACCTTTCTCATCAAAGGACTCATAAGGAGCCTGTCGATATGTACCTCCGTCCATAGGCAGGAAGCTAACACCTGTAATCTCATCAAAGTTCTTCCAGCACCATGCACCAACTTCAGGCCACTCATGCTCCAGCACCGAGATGGTAACAGAAGGCTTATGCTCACAGTAGTGACGCTGATACACCAACCACAGTTTCAAGTGCTGGATAGCACTCAAGTCCTCACGGAGCACAGCACCTTCAGCAACCTTTACAGGGAAACTAAACACTGTTGTACTCTCTGGCTTCATCACACAAGGCTCTGAAGGGAACCCTTGAGACTTCAGGAACTCTGTAAGAGGGTCTTTGTTATCGGATCGAACACGGCGAATATAATAAGCAGAATGTTGAGGATGAATGCCACTTGCAGTACTCGTAAGTTGAGACACCGTTCCTTCAGGTTTGATAGCTGTAATAGCAACAGAACGATTAATCCCGATTGCATCAGCATAAGCAGCGTTAGTATCAATAGTAACATTCTTCAAGTTCTCCAAGATGGTAGGCAACTCAGGGTTATCAGGATTGTTCAACAAAGAGTTATCCATAATACCTGTCATGGACACACCCAACAAGCGCTCCTCTTCAGTGTTCGTTTGCCAGATCTTACGCAGATATGGGAAGTTAGTCATGGTCGATTGAAAAGTTCCCAGAATCGTTGCCATAGCAACCTTATCCCGAAGTCGATCCAAAGTATCATCACTACGAACAATAACACTGGAGAGATTACAAAATTGATAAGGACGCAGGATAATCTCAGAACAAGGGTTAGTACCCCATTCTTGCTCAAGTTTTCGTCTACCACTTTTAGCGACTTGTAACTCTGAAGCATACCGATTAAAGATTCCACGCTCTCCCGAATGACTTTCATAAATGCTACTCCACTCACGCATAAACTGACCAACATCAGGTTTCACTTCGTACACAGCACTGTTGTTAGCCAGAGCACGTTGACCGTTACCGTCCCACCAGTTACCCGCCTTAGCGTGAGCCATACGTGAGTCACCCAAGTCAGACAAAGAGATCATAGCGGAACGGCGTACACCACCCACCACCACGACTTCCCCGACTTTACATAGAATATCGTGTGCTTCAAGTGAGGTAAGTTTACGACCACAGGCTCCCTTGAACTTTGATACCACGTATTTGAACAGCTCAACCAAAGGTTCAGGCCCACTCGCTCGGCCTCCAAACGTCTTAAGTCGTGTTCCCGCAGGACGGACAGCTGAGACATCCCACTTAGGTGCTTCTCCAGCGTATAGCAAGGAGATAACCTGTCGCAATGCCTTTGCCCATCCCTCTTTGGAGTCTTTAACGACCACCACAGTGTTGCTATCATACAGCTTCTCTGGAATCTCTGGCAACTTGTTAACATACTTCTGCTCCACACTGAAACCAACACCTGTACCACACAGGAGAATGTACATAGCCTCGTCAAAGCCTTTAGGGTCATCGATGGGCAAGTAAGAGCAGTTGTAACCTGCAATGTTCTGACGCTCCAGTGCATCCCCTGCTGTCATGATGCTTCGCATAGAAGGTACAACATCAAGGTTAATCACAGCGGTCTGAAGCTTGTCACGCAACTCAGTTGTCAGAGTATAGTCGTGATTCTTCTTCAGGTGTTTCTCCATGAAATCAAAGTAACGAGCTACTGTCTCAGGCCAATGCTCTCGGCGGCCTTTATCGTCCAAGAAGCGTGCATAGCGACTCTTGGCGATATAGTGGTTGTATGGGGTCATGGTAAAACTCATTATTCAATTTCCTTTAATAGTTGTTCGTGTCTATCTTCAATGTAATCTTCAAACCTCTCGATGATGTCATCACTGTGGATGTTCAGTAACTCCAACAGTGTGACTTCATCGATACGTTTAAGTTTCTCTTTCAGCTCTTCAAAAGACAGGTTCATCATAAGCTTTAATCAACTTATCCAGATACCATCGAGCTTTCTTCAAGTCCTCAGCACCGTTCTTGTCCATGAAGCGCATCAGGTATTGCATCATCTGTACATAATCAGCCTCAAACAAAGGAGCAGTTTCCCACAAAGGAATCTGATTATATCCTTTCTTGATTTTGTCTGCTAACTTAGCTAACACATCGCGTACCTCAATACCCTCTTCCTCAAACAGCATATAGTGTTTAGGTTTCTCCACCGGATCGTGAGTGATGCCTTTATACGACACCCAGAAGTCCTCTGAGGCAACTCCATTGGTGTTCTTGAACCAATCATCAATAGCTTCCTTCAGAGGCTGTGCTGAGTGGTTATTTGGCTGCTGAGTCATATAAACTGTTCCTTTAACGTAATTAGAGTATCCGGTACAGTTGACACACGGAGCTTCACAATCCTTGTCCATCAGTGCGTAGAAGCACGAGTTACACTTGTTTTCCATACTTCCTCTCCATGTACTCAATAGACAACAGCATCTCATCGAAGCCACCGTCCTTGACATCGTTTAACATCACCAATCCTCGCCAGTGACGGTTAGAGAGTTGGTCCATGTAGTCCTCATCGTGCATGTAGTAGCTACCTGCAATGATAGCACAGATAGGCTTACCATCAGCACGCTTACCGTAGGCAATCTGCTTGCCTTGCTGGTGTCCTGCAACGCAGCTCATGTGCAGTTTGTTGACTATTGTAGAAGCAGTACCAGCGGGACGGCCAAGTGCACCGACAGGCCAATAATGATTAAAGCCCACTCCGTGAATGAATACAGGGTGTAGGAATCCATGAACCTCCCAGTCTTTATCATAGTCCAGATCTTTGACACTAATCAATCCTTCCAAGGTAGGGTTATTGTTAACAGCACGGTTGATACGGTTCTCGTGGTTGCCTAGTGTTAGCACTAGACGAGGCTTGTATACCTTGTGCTTGGATTCTTTCTGAGTCTTCTGCAAGTCACGCAGAGGCTGTAGGAGCTTCTTCATCGCCTCCTTAACCACCTCTACATCTTTCTTGTAACGAAGACCTTCAAAGTACTTAGACCCTTTGACATCATGGGTGGACAGTGATGGCATGTCTGCAAAGTCCCCAATGTTTATTACAACATCAGGTCGATAATCACAGATGGCCTTACCTGCCCACTCAAGATGATCCAGAGGCACTCCTTCTTTGACTTGGCAGTCAGGAATGACAAGGATCTTCATGCTTACCAGCCTCCCAAGTCATCGTTACCGATTTCTTTATTGTCTTCGTCATCGCAGAAGTATGCACCTGTCCAAGGATCGAGATAACTAGGATAGTGCTCAAACATCGCATCGAGATACATAGGCTTCTCAATACGAACTTGCTCCATAATGTTGTACTGGAAGATTGACTCCAAGAAGCGAACATAGTCGTTCAAGCACTCATGCCATGTAGCACCTGCTGTGCTGATCTGCTTTTTGTATACTTTACCGTCACAGCTTGTATACTCAAAACCATACTGTTGCATCACATCATCATCTTCGTTAATCATCGTTCATCTCCTTCACCCATCAGGGTATTGTTAATCTGTCGTTGTGCAAGTTTCTTAAGGTTCTGACTGGCAATGTCAGCGAGACTCCAGCCCATCACCGTGGACAGTCCTGCGATCTGCCAGAGCACATCACCCACTTCCTTTTGCATTCCTGCCTCGTCCAAGATACCATCTCGAATCCACTTGGCATACTTACCTGCCACTTCACCAGCTTCAGAGGTAAGGTTAGATACCATGTAAGCAGGGTTCTTAGCTGACGCCAGCGCTGTCTTGAACGCTAGGTCTTGATACTCATTTAGATTCATGGGTTACTCCATTCTGTTACTACAAACCTCAAGGAAAGGTACTTTGTGTTGTCCCCGGGATACATTCTACGTTCTGCATGAAAACCTCCAGAACAGTGGCATTCTTCAGGAGAATTGCTCATTTGATACACCCCTTCAAGAAGTCTTCGGGCTGCTCGTCTAAGGTCTGATACGGTGAGTGCTTCTTTAGATAAAGCATACGTCCACCCTAAACAATCTGTTACTTTTACAACCTTTTCAAAGTTAAACTCATCCAGTAAGTCTTCAATTTGTTTGATTGGCATTGAAAGCCTCCATCGTGTTAGGGAACAGTTTAGTTAATTCTTCTCGGCACTTATCAGCTACCTCTCGATGTTCCTTCTGCGTAGCCACATCACAGCGAATATCAACATAGTGAAGCCAACTACGCAGTGTACCGTTCATGTACATCTTGCTCATTGTCATCCCTTCAGGCAATAGCTTTCGTGCCACTTCCTTAGCGATACCCTTATCCAAGGCTTTGTTATAGACCAACTCAGCCTCACATTGTACACGCAGTTGAGCAGCATTCCACCAGTTCTTCAGGTAATCATCATCAGTCTCCAAGGAGTTCTGACGATTCTTAGTGTCCTGCAAGCGTACATCAGAGAACTCAAAGTCCTGTGCTACAGCGTACCTCTGAGAGAACTCTTGAAAGCTGAAGCTACGGTGTCGCAGAATCTGTCGTGCAATGTCGCGGGTTGTCGTGATCTCCATACACACATTAGCCATCTCGAAAGGTGACCAGTGCTTATGCTTGATCAGGTACTTGATTAACCGTGATGCTGTCTCTTTGTTGTCCTGATTCTCAGGTGCAGACACACGGGCCATGTACGCAATCAAGTCCTCACCCTCTGGTGTTGACCATACCACTTTAACTGCTGACATCTTCACCCTCT
>Ga0247722_10002278_pt1 | contig 10026 bp, 5 predicted proteins | sample MSEWelMarce3H_FC_FD_189094 | JGI IMG/M metagenome (GOLD analysis project Ga0247722, IMG submission 189094) | Subsurface sediment microbial communities from gas well in West Virginia, United States - MSEEL Well Study Marcellus 3H_FC | ecosystem: Environmental > Terrestrial > Deep subsurface >...
ATTCTTAGATTCCTCATGGGAAGAAATTTGAAAAAGATTTCATTCTGTAAACCTTTCTTAATGCTATTCTTAAGTGTGCCAATTTATGTGAGATAAATTAATTATACATTAGTAACTTCAAACAGCTTTAATTATTTTGTTGTTGTTATGTAGTATCATAAAAGGGAAAAATCAAGCAAGTAATGAGCCGCCATTATCATCCCCAGACAAAAATGCTTAATCTTTCTCTGTTTCACTTGGATGAATGTATATCTATTATTGCATGGGTTTAGGCAATTTTTATCATTCCAGAAATTGTCTATAGAACTATGCACAGATTTTTACACGCCTCTTAGTCGAGAAAATGTCATGCAGACAGTGGTACAAAAAATTAGGGATCATATTCCAGATATCCAAGATTTATCCAACAACAAAATCTACAGTGTGGATCAAATGAAGCCTTTATCTACAAAAGCCGTCTTCCTAAAGTCTTTGAATTTGGGCAGCAACAAGCCTGGACAAATTACTTCGCTGGATCGTTTACAGGGATTAAAGTTGGAAGAATTAGACTCAATCGGAACCCTCTTTGTGATCGTTTCAGTGAACAGAGCACTTATATAAGATAATATTATCGAAATTGTTGGCGGTTTTTTCTTTATTAGATAATTTGATTTTAAATTATGTGCAATAGAATAAGTTCTGTGAACGGGAATGAGATTTAAACGTCAACAAATCTCAGCGTGCAGCACTTAGCCGGCCGGTTAACTTGTCCTCTGAATTTTAGTCGAATTCTGGTCTTGATCTTGCGAAAAATCATTTTTACATTTTCTATCTTTGCAGTTAATGATGGTCCACTTTCGTCACATCGCTGCTATTTGAACCAAAATTGTTATCTTGCTTGCTCCCCGTTCTTTAGTCACTTGTTCTCTCCATTGTATGTCGAAGGTGTTGCGAATTTCATAACTTTAGTTATGTTCTTGCTCATCTATTTTATCTTTATATTTTCATGCCCATGGTCAACTTAATCGCAATCAATCGCGGCTTATATTTCAGCGCCGTAAGGAAACGTTTTCCCAAGTTGATCAAATTGGTAACTGCGTTCAAATAATAACTTTTTATGTTGAGACTAAGAGTTTCTTCTTTTTTAGGATGGCGTGGAGTTACCGCCCGTGATCTCCTTTGATATTGGAGCAGAAGACGTTGCTTTACCTCCATCTAGTGGCAGCTGGTTTGTTTCCGATGAAGCGCGCCAAATAGTCCTTGTTTTCTTGGAACAATACCTCTCGGTGTATGATTCGGATGATCGCCAACCACTTTTAAACGCATACCATGACTCGGCTATTATGTCATTGACATGTTCTTATCCTCCGGGACAAACAGCAAATGCACCCGCAAGGTATTTGTTAAAAGCGTAGTGAATGTTTGAAGCGTAATAATTGTTTTAACTTGGATTTAAGGTTGGACTCTTATATGAAGGACAGTCGCAATCTGAAACGAATTGATGATCCGCAACGTCGATTTCGGTTACTTCAACAAGGCAAAGTCGATATAGTTTCCTTTTTATCAAAATTACCAAAGACTTTGCATGATCCAAGCAGTCTTGTAGTGGACGTTCCTGTTACATCGGTATGATAACTATAATTCCTTGATAAACTGTCCTGTCAAAATATGTATGTGTTACATTTAGAGTCACCTAATTGTCATGTCTGTGACCGGTGTTTTTCGCGAACGAGTGGAGAGGCATACTCTGATACGTTGGTTTCAACGGATATTCATTATCATTCCGAGCACTGGAGGGGGGTTTTGCATCGTTAATGAGCAAATTCATATTTCGTGCGCAACTCCCGAACAAATTAAAGCGGCTTTCAAAGGTAGGTTTTCTTCGCATGAAATGATTTTTCTGGTTACATGATTATCAATTATGTCTTATTCTAATAGAACCGGCTGTTCCTGCCGGACTTCCTACTCCAGTTCCATCTGTTCCCGTTGGTGAAACTCAAGCAAGTTCTACTCTTGTTGATCCAGTCGTTCAGCAGCAAATGGTGGCATCGTTTTCTGAACAATCTGGGATGAATATGACTTGGTCATTAAAGTATTTAGATTTTCCGTTGTTTACACCAAACAGAATTAGAGATCATGTTTTCGAAATATTCGTAGGTGTTTGGAAGAAAATGGTTGGGTTTTCGATCGTGCCGCCTTTGTTTTCACCGAGCTTAAAGCCGCCAATCAGATCCCGCCAGAAGCGTTCATCAAATAGCACGGGGATTATTACGTCGGTAAATTTTTTGTCTTGAATATTCTTATGAAGTGTTGGCATTAAATAAAAATGTACACAATTCAATGATACAAACTTGATGTGAAATTTGTCAACTTATTTATGCGAAACAATATCGTAATGTACAGCTGTAAAGTTATCTCTGGACAAAGCAATGGTGGTTTTTAATAACTGTTTAATTGATTGTAGAAGGATACACGACAGAGACGTCTGGCCCCTCAGTCTTCCCTTTTAAAATATTCGCTATTTGTATAAGTATCGATATGGTTTTGTTATAACGAAATCTTCGATGTAGCGGTTATAGCTATCCTAGTTTTCTGTTTTTTACGGTTGTGGTAAAAAAATGCGTGGTGATTAAATACCCCCAACACATAAATGTTGCTGCACAAAATACCCTTAAATAGTCGGCAGGTAAGTGAAAGAAGAAGATATTTTGCCTTGAGTGGTGTAAATTAATATTTTTGGGTTTTAATGGTTAATGTAACCAACTGAAGCATTAACCATGACACCGTTCTGATGGGAAAAAGGACATTATTAGTCGCGTTTGTCGCGCAGCTTTCGTCATCAGCGAATCGTCTCTACCACGTTCATCAAGGTTCAAATGGATCGAAAATGACGAAACTTCAACTGCAGAGAAAGGTAATGAATGGCCATGTCATAAGATTATTGTCATACGAGTACTGAGGGTTGTTCTTCGAGTTTTTTTTTTATAAATGACGTAAATTTTATATAGGATAGCCGATTATCTTAGGGGTTCTTAACGCATTCGTCTGCTTTCGTCTCCATTTATAATTGCCGAATTTCCATTGAATATCATATCACAACGCCAGGGCAAGGTCAAATAAATATACAACGTTAAAAATATATGTTTATTTTTATTAAACCTGTGGTTCTGATCTCATGAAATAGTTGGGTGTAGGTGGTGCGCAATTAAGCTAAATTAGATTGTGCACGAGAAAACCGAAAATGTTTTTTTTTCTTTTTCGATGCATCCGATAGATTATAATCAAGTAATAAATGATTCGTCTGACGCCAACGACTTTGCCTTTCCATTTTCCCCATCGTTTGACAAACAACATCCACGCACTTGACTAGGTAACTCATCTCTTTGAGTTTCTTTTCCTATTTATAATCGAACTGCATCATTAATACACTGCGAACGTCATTCTTGATACTAAATAATGGAGCTATTTCCGTTCGTTGTTTCCCTTTAACGGAGCGTTAGTTGCATCACGTGAATCACGTATAGACCGATAACAGTATATATCTGAGATTACAGTAGATGATTATTTCACAAATCGCTGAGAAAGCGCAGCAGCTTTCTCACCAGCACGACCATTCGCTATTCTCCTCGCTTTTTTCTCCTTTGTTGAGTACAGCACATTCTGTGATGTCCATAGTTCTAGTTAGACAGCAATAATAGGCGTGCAAATATGTCGTGTTTTACACCAGAAATTTTGATAGAACGTTGAAACCCCATATTTATTCCTTCATTCAGTTCTACTTAAAAGATGAATGAATTGTTCCTTGTGGGTGATTTCAATACCATCTTGTAGAAATTGTTAGCAATCCCGCTTTTCCCAATTACTTTCGCATAATAATTCTTTTTTAATCGGTTAATGAACCACTATACCGTGTGCGTCATGCGCCATTTGCCATCATTGATTCTTTCTGCTTAATGAGTATGAAAAAAATATTAAGGTGGAATGTATTTTTAAGGCTATAAATATAATTGAACGTGATGTTTTATATACCATTTCATTTCGACATTATTTGAGCCAGGACACCTTTATCCTTCCGACCCAAATTATAGCCTACGTCAATCTGTTGCAATTCAATCAAATGTATTTATTAATTAAATGCATGGATATTTTTAATTTAAATTGTTTTTTTTACCGTAACGACGTGTAGTAATGTAAGCGAAGAATAACGTTGTGGACGGCTGAATTCCCAATATATTTGTTATATTCTGGTTTTTGTTTTTATTTTTTCAAATTTTTGTTTGTTTTTTTTACGATTCCAACGTTTTATCGATTTTCTAATTATGGATCGGAAGTTGGTTCATTTGTAAACACTGTAAATTACGTATCTAGTATCCCTACGGTTTAGAGGATGAACCATTAGTTTTTAATTGCGCTATTTATGAACATGGGAAAGAGCTCGTATCAGCCACAGGAAAAATACTTTCTCCGATTTTCCCGCGGCCAAGGAAGGAGTCGGTCGATACGGTTATATCCACACGTTTCAGATCTTCACAAAATATTTTATTTCGTGAAAAAATTCATAAGAGTTTTTAAATGAAAAATTATATGGCAATCCCGTTTCTGAGTTATTTTGTAAGTTGAGTAGATCTCACGCGCATCTGTGACAATTGGGCTTTTCGCTAGGTGCGCTTCTGCTGATAGGAACATATTGTGTCAAGTAGTCCTATATATACGGTAAGCGGTGTGCGGTGGGTCTTTCCACTCTGTTCATTGAGATGTGACTGTTACTTGTATTGACCGCAAGACATCAAGAAGGATTTCGAAAAGACTGTAATTGGCGAAATTTTGCAGAATGGTTGAAAATCCAAGGCAACAGAGATAGGACAGAAGTTGCGGCTAACGGATCAAGTTGAAAAGAAAAGCTACGTGTTATACTATGTATAAGTTTTTAATGGTTCCTTTGCCAAACTGCTTCAACACTGAAAAAGAACATGCAACATTACTCTGTCCACCATTATCGTTAAATCTTTTGGATAGTCTGAATCAATTTTAGGGGGCTAAATCAGTGAGAAAGTGTCTTCCGAGTTCAAACTAACCTGATTCACAATGCGTACTGCATACCCCCATCATTCTACCTCTACACAATGCGTTAATTGTGGAGCAGAGAACTTGCCGATGTAAAGTAAAAACTGATAGCGTAAAATTGTTTTTCACTGGAGATCACAACCATATATTTATATATTTATTTATATGCATATATATATGGGAAATAAAAGAAGATAGAGGACAAAAGGGGAATTCACACTGAAAACAGAGTTCCGGAATATTTGAGTACTGCATGGAACGATTGAAATGGGTTAAGTAAACTTAACCAATCTCATTTAAGAATTGGTTAGCATATTTTGTTTGACTTTGAGTGATAAGGAATGAATAGAGGTGAAAAGCATAACCAATATATATTTATATATATATATTTAGAATTATATATATGTAGAACGAGTATCAGAATTGGTGGTGTTTTACATACAATAGTTTATCGTCTGTGTTGAAAGAAATGATCGAGTGATGTCTAATCGTGTTACTTCTTATACAGCTACAAGAAGAATCATGTTGTTCCTCTAAAAATGCGTTCAGCAAGCTGCTCAAATTGGCGAAAGGAAAACATTCAACTCTTCTAAGTACATAATTGCTGATTCAACAACGGTATTTAATTGAACCTTTTTGAAAATCTGTTATGGACGGCTAACGTGTGTTTCAGTGCCACAAGTATAGACTTAATACATCTTTCTTGGGTAAAAGCTATTTTCCCAGATGAAAATCGCTGAAACAAAATAATATTGCCCGAGTTTTCGCTACGACAGGGAGAGATAGCCAAATTTCGAACAATATTTGGAAGTTCAAGTTTTTCATCCGTTTTCTTTCATCAGCCAAAAAAGAAGCAAATTTTGATGGCTGCAGGTTCAATCAGGGCTCATTCCTTTGCCGAGTCAGCAATTTTCTGAAAGAAGAGACGAAGAAATCTACCATGTTTCCGACCATACATATCTTTATAGAATATATGTCGTCCATGATGTGTTGGTGTTATCGAATATCTATATGGTTGAAGAGGATCTACAATGAAATCAAAAGCCGTCGCGACGCACCAGAAATATGTTTGATAATAATAATAATAATAATAAGATATAAAGAACGTTATTGGAAATGCTGGTGAACAGATTGTCAGCGGCTGTAAACGAAACTTTTAACGGACTCTAATTGAAGTCGGATTATGAGAGACGAATAATAAACACGAGGAGCAAAAACTGACATTATTTGTGAATAAACTAAGACAACGAACAAAAAGAACATGAACGAAGCGGAGATTGTCAGCAAGATGTATAGATATCACGCTTTTTACTTTTTTTTTTCTCATTTTCACTTCTGCCTCTTGTTCTTTATTTATTTATTTTTTTTTTTTTACTAACGTGGCGTGAGAGAAATTCAATGAAGTTTATCTTCTGGAATGAAAATAGATTCTTGAAAATAAGAACAAGTACCACGTGAAGCAATGTGCGATCTCTTGTTTTGTTGCTCTTGGTAAATTCGATATACAGAATAATAGAAGAAGAAAATGGTGCTAGAGAGTGACGAAAAGGGATCGGCCATTGGATCGGGTCTAAGGCGTAAAAAGCGTAAGTATTGCCCCAAAATTATTAACGATTCAGAATGTATTGGAAGAAGGACGTCGTGAACACGCGGAAAGGTCCGACCCCATCGCCCATCGAGCAAACGAGATCAAATGCCAAACCTAATGTTTACGGGCTCAGATCTTGCCCCAATTGCAAAAACAACGCTTGGAATATAAACGGATGTTTCAGAAGGCCTACGTAAACGTTTTTCTCTTTCTGCTTTCTTTATTTCTTCCGTCAACTTGCCAATCTCTCCGGTGTCTAAAACGAAATCGGCCAAGGGAGATCTATAAGTATACTGGTACTTGTCTGCTTGAGTTTACATATCATGAGTTGGCCATAGTTTTTGTTCATTCCCTGAGTCAGACATGATTCAGCGTTCCTTTCCGTGCATTTTCACTCCTAATCCGGTCCTATCTTCATGATGCAGTGCCGTGTTTTACATGACGTGTGTGTGTGTGTGTGTAGTCGTGTACGCATGTCTTTTTTCCCCTCAAAGGTGGGTGTGTGTTATACGTGGATTCGTAAGAGGGATATGAGAACATGAGGGAATGATAGGACAGTTTCCTAAACACATCTTCAGATTTTGTTTTTGTTTTGTACATATAGAATATTAGAATATCTTTTTCGTTTAGTGAAGAGATATAGTTTTAGTGTCCAGTGGTGTAGAGAAAAAGTAAAAGACGAATGGTGCAGTAGTTTAGCTCGGATCAAACCAGAGGAACACCGATAGACTCACTTGTCACAATTTAGCGACCTCTCACCCATCGTAAGAGAGCATCAGCCACGAGATCCAAATGTGCTTTCATCTGCAATAAACAAGACACAACACATTATTTATGCCATCAATGCATTCACAGCGCTAGCAAAATTGAAATAATAATGCCGTTTCATTAAGAACCCGTTTTACTCCTATGATATAAATGTCAGCTTGTTGGACTAGAATAATAAAATTGTATTCTCTTTTTACTAACTATTCATTTTGGGTTGGTTTAAACTTCTTATTTATCTAATTCATTTTTGCAATGCGATATAATCCGAAAACAACTTAGCGATCTTGTATAAAATAAAGAAAAATAGGACGGTCGAACACTGCATACCGTTTTGTAGAACATGCAAGCTTGGCCATCTTCATCCTCGCCACCAGGGCAGTCGATGAAACCATCACAAAGAACGTGATCGTCGATGCATCGGTAGCGCCCGACGATATCCGGTGTGGGACACGCAAAGCGCTCCATTCCGTCTTCGGCAGGTGGGCACTCTACTCGGCATCCATACAAACAATTGATTATTGTTTTCATTCAAATATTTGGTCATCATTAAGTTCTATTTTTAATTATTATCTCTCGTATAGTGTATAGCGATTGGAGAAAAGTGTGACAGGTTATGATTTGAATTTTCCGGTTGTAAGGAAGCGCAGCAAGTGACTGGTGCCCTTCCTTCGTTGTTACATTATTTCATTGCGCTTGCCTTTTCTTTAAGCTTGTAAGACGTTCTTGTTGTTCTAGGACAAGCAAGGACATTGTCGGGCCATTGTTTGTCTTACTTATGCTGGTTGGTCTATGTAAAGTAGCTCTAATTAGCTCTAATTGATCGATATACTGAACACCATCTTCTGTTGACCTGCAACGTATTTCTCCTAGCTGAGAAAACAAAGTTAACACAAAGTCTTTGGTCGGGCGCCAAGCCAAACAATTTGGTCGTGATTTCTCAAGTATTTGATGTTGGCAAGTGTAAAACCAAAACAATTATTGTAAACTGGAGATTTTTTTTCCTGTGATAATTTAGCTTTTAATCTTGTGTAAGCTGCACGGCATGCAGAATTTGTTTCAGTCATCCGCCATAGCCGCGAGTTTTCTATGTCTAGGGGACAACTAATCAACTATGTTCATTACAGCTCAACGAACACTAGAAACTACAAGCTGTTACGATGCGATAAGGGATCTTTTAATTGTGAGTATACGCTTGTGCAGTGCACATTTATAAGGCAAACAGATAACGTTCACCTCCTCCACTCTTAAAACGACCAGCAGAGATTTTCGACTTGTCACTCTCGGACTTGACCTTAATCTACACATGTATTTTGAAATGCATAACAAAGATAGTATCGTCATTGAATGCGGCCGCCCGTTAACGTTTTAGCACCAATATTTTGTAAACGGCCCATTTCGCCATGAAATGAGTGGGCGTGTGACAAGGAAAACAATTCCAAGTTTGTTCGTTTTACGAAAAGGAGTCCTGATAGAAACGTTGGTCGAGTAGAGGCAGGTAGTAGCCATCTTGAATTTGATGATAGAGTTAATGACTCTGCGTCTGCGTGTAGAGACTCGGCTAGAACTAGGCTCTAGACATCTTGCATTGCAATTCTAAATATAGAGAAGAAGCGATTCAACGTATGGGCGATCTCTGACATTTCAAAACGCGTTTCTACAGTGTAGCCAGAGTCAAAGATATAGCAGACAAAAGAAAAGTTAAAAAAAAAAAGTTGAGTGTATGTCTAAGCCAGGCAGGCGGCCGGGGTGTGCGCGCGCGCGTGTTTGTTACAGGGAGAGATGACGACGCAAGATTCAACCAACAGTTTGTATTGATCTTGGTTGGCGCGGTGTCCCCCTCTTGGGGCTTTGTAGCCCCTCTCTTGCTTCCCAGTTTTCCGTCCGCCCACGGTTATTTTTATCTTGCACAGAGCTCTACCGTTACGTACGTACGACTTGGCTCTGCCATGTTCTTCTTTGCCCTTCGAGCTCCGCCCGACCTTTTTCCTATGTCTCCGACGCTCATTCTTTGACCTTGGTCTTTATTCTCGCCAGCGAATTTGGGGGAAAACAAACATTACATCAAATCGTCTCCCGCAACAACAGCCGAACGCGGGCCCTAATTGGAAAACAGCTGATCAAACGGCAATATGCGCTAGCTGAAAGCAGTCGAAATCCCGATTGACAGGGTAGACAGCATTTAGCAATCACGTCTAATTGTTGGTTAATAAACGATAACGTCTGCCGATGCACTCGGCCGCCATTTGAATAGGAGAGGCAACAAAGGAAAGTGCAATTTTCAATCGAATGTGGTGGGTGCCGACAAGGCGGGAAGAGCTACGAGTACCTCAACCAGTCAACATCCATAGACCCAAGACCGGGTAGTGGCGGGTGGGCAATTTTATTTAAATATTGATCGCCCTACCCATGACGCACATCCCTGCCCCCTTAAGCTTTCACGCATACGACAAAAACGGCGGTGCCCTCGTTTTCCATCGCTCCTCGCCTGCCCCCCTCTCTCCACATCTTCTCTTCTCGGTACACAGCAAAGTGATCGCCATTAAACTCCCACCCAGTGATTTTTCCTTTTTACTCTTGTCGAGAATAGAAAAACATTTGGACGACACGTCTTCATCTCGTCGCTAGTT
>Ga0247722_10002279_pt1 | contig 10021 bp, 2 predicted proteins | sample MSEWelMarce3H_FC_FD_189094 | JGI IMG/M metagenome (GOLD analysis project Ga0247722, IMG submission 189094) | Subsurface sediment microbial communities from gas well in West Virginia, United States - MSEEL Well Study Marcellus 3H_FC | ecosystem: Environmental > Terrestrial > Deep subsurface >...
TATCATGTTTTTTGTAGGTAAAATGTAAAAAAAACCACAAAAACTAAAATAAAAATGTTTTTTACAATCGTTTGATTAGTTTAAAAAAGGAGTTGGTTTGTTTGTGAAAATCAACTAGTTTGACAAAATTTTAGCCAAACTGACTTACTATAAAATAAAAATATTTTTTACGTTATGTGTAAATAAATCAATAAAATTGTATAATCTTTTTAAGTAAAAGGTTAAAAACGACGACAAAACCAAATTGTAGTACAACTACAAACTATATAATTAATTTAAAACTAAATGCCATGAAAACAAAAATCAGAATGCTGTTTTTTTTCTTGTTTATGCTTGTTATTCAAACAACAAATGCAAAAAACATTTATGTCAATGACGCAGTCCTTACAGGGGATGTCTATTGTACAGCAGTTGGTTCCGCAGGTGGAACAGGAACTGCTGCTAGCCCTTTCTTAACTTTAGCTGCCGCATTAGGTATTGCTGTAAATGGTGATGTTATTTATGTGGACGCAGGGACTTGGACCGCAACAACAGTTACAATTAATACAGAGATTACAATTATTGGAGCCGGATCAGGAAAAACAATTTTTAGAGGTGCTAATACAAATTCTGGTGGTGGTAATACATTTGCAGTACTTGCTGCAAACAATATTACAATCAAAGCTATGTTTTTTAAATGGTATGCACCTACTGCTGCTGGTGGAAGAATTTTTGATATTAATGGTAGAACAGGAATAGTAATAGAAAACGTATCCTTTCAAGAAAACAGAGGTTCTGCCAATTCTGGTTCTCCTATTGTTAAAATAAGTAATAATTCAAATGTTACTGTTAGAGGTTTATTATTTAGTTGCTCAGGTATTGGTGCAAATGAGGGTGGTGGGTTATTGATTGACAATTCAATTACCACTATTTCTTATAGTGTTTTTAAAGGTAATGAAAATAATTTAAATGCTGGAGGTTCAGTTACCATTACAGGGACATCTAATGTAACCATTGATAATTGTACTTTTGATGGAAGCAAAGCTAAATTAGGTGGAGCTATTGGACAATTAGCAGGGGCTTTAACTGTTACAAATACCTGTTTTACAGGTAATCAGTTATTAGGTTCGTCACTTACCAGCACTGAAGGTGGTGGTGCCTATATAATTTATGGTGGTACTGCATCCTTTACAAATTGTTCTTTTAGTAATAATTGTAATGGTAATACGGGATGTGGTGCTAATAGTTCACCAAATGGAGGGGCTATTAGAATGAATGGCGGTACAGTAAATTTAAATACCTGCTCTTTTACAAGCAATATTGACACCGGTGCTGATGGAGCTGATGTTCACTTATTTGGTGCGTCAAATTTAAATCTTAATAATGTAACTTTTAATACCATTTATGGAGGTACAACTATAAATGTTGCAAATGAAGGAACAGGAAGTATTAGTGCATATAAATCTGGCACACCAACTACAGGTACTGGTACTGCGGTTTCAGCTCCAGAATTTACAGGATTATTTACAAATTGTTATGAGTTTGGTACAACCAGAACAGATGTAACAGGAACTACAGCTACCAATTGGACAGATCAAAATATAACTGGTACTACAGAATTAAATATGACTAGTAGTTTAGTAGCGCCTATTAGAACTGATGTGTATTCAACTTGTTCAACTGTAGTTTTTACTGGTTGGACAGATAGTTTAATTACTCAAGGTGGCACTTGTGCGGTTGCAGTTAACACAGCTGGTTGTTTGAATATGTTAAATGCTGGATCCTCTACTATTTCTCCTGCAATGAATTTCACAACTTCATCAGCAAGTAAATATTTAACTTTTAGAGCAAGAACTTTTGGGACTACTACAGCTGCAAAAAGCACTATTACGGTTTCTATTTCTACAGACAACGGAGGGGCTTGGACTGTTTTAGGTACAAGAATACCTGGCTCTTCAACTTTAACACAAGTGATTCCTTTTGACTTAAGTGCCTATACAGGTACTCAGGTTAGAATAAGATTTCAAACTTTAGGAGCAGATGTTGCAAATACAAATGGGGCGGCAATAGATGATATAGCTATAACAAATGCTTCAACTGCAATAACTCCAACAATTGATTTTACTTCCAAAAGTGTAAAAGTTAATTATACTCAAGCTTTGGTTGGACTAACAAATACAACTTATAACGTGGTACAACCTTATATTTCTACTAATAATGGTGTTACTTGGACTGCTTTAACTTCTACCAATACTGCTGGAACAAAAACTATAGATTTATCAACATACAATAGCGCAACTACTAAAATAAAATTTGAAACTCCTTATGCAAATGGAACTAGCGGAGCATCTATAGATAATATCCAATTTATCGACTGTGCAGTGAGCTATTCAAGTCCAGCATCAGCCCCTGTAGTTACGTGTGTATCAACTGGTACAAGTACTTGTTTAGCAACAGTAAATTGTGCTACAGAAACCAATGCACCAATTATTACAAAATGTGTAGATAACAAAACCGTAGCATGCGGTACTACTTTGGCAGATTACACCTCTGAGGTTAGTGCTTTTGATGATTGTAGCTTTACCGTTACACAATCGCCAGCAGCCGGCACAGCACTTTCTGGAACTACAACTGTTACTATGACTGTTAAAGATCCAAAATTAAACACAACAACATGTACCTTTACTGTAACCGTTGACGCATCTACTTGGAACGGTAGTGCTTGGAGTAATGGCACACCAACATCAAGCACAGCCGTTACTTTTACAGGGAACTTTTCGTCAACTGCCGATTTAGCTGCTTGTAGCGTACAAGTAACCAATAATGCTGCTGTAGTAATCAACTCTGGACATAACTACACGGTTCAAAACGCAGTAACTGTAGATTCAGGAAGTACGTTTACATTTAACAATAATGCCAACTTGGTTCAAGTTAACAATGTGTCAAACACGGGTAATATCATCATGAAACGTGACACCAACCCATTGAAACGTTTGGATTATACCATTTGGTCAGCTCCAGTTGCAGGACAAAACTTATTGGCGTTTTCTCCTTCAACGTTAACCAATAGATTTTATACGTACAACACTGCTACCGATGCGCACAGTGCGGTAAACCCTAGCTCAACAAGTTTTGCAACGGGTCTTGGATATCAAATTAGAGTACCAAACGATCACCCAATTAGCACACCAACAACTTGGACAGGTACATTTACAGGAGTGCCAAACAATGGGCCGTACAATGTAACCATATCTTCAGCAGGAAATAGATATAATATGGTTGGTAATCCCTATCCATCGCCAATTGATTTAACTACTTTTAGTACCGTAAATACTGCAAACATTGAGGGTACCATTTGGTTTTGGAGAAAAGAAAACAGCATAGTAACACAAGGCGTTTGGACAACATGGAACGCTGGTACATTTGTAACTATTAAAAGTAGTTCCAACCCAGTTTCAATAGGTATAGACCCAACTGGTTTTGACGATGTTGCCAGAAACGGACAAGGGTTTTTGGTAAAAGGAAAATCAGGAATGACTACTTTGAGCTTTACAAACGCCATGCGTGTAACCAATACTTCCAATCAATTTTTCAGAACTAACAATTCTAATTTGAACAGAATATGGTTAAACCTAACTAGTGCTTCAGGACACTTTAGTCAACAAGCAATTAGATATAGCGAAGGCGGAACCAATGATATAGACCGAATGGATGCTGAAAATATTAATAGTTCTGATGTGTTATTTACATCGTTACGTTCAAATGTTGCAACTGAAACAAACAAGTTCACCATTCAAAGTCGTCAATACCCATTTGATGAAAATGATGTAGTACCGCTTAGCGTAAAAGTAAGCACAGCAGGAACTTATTCAATTGCAATTCATAAAAAAGACGGATTGTTTGAAGATGGAACTCAAAAAATTTATTTGAAAGACAATTTAACAAACACCGAAACCAATTTAAATAACGGAAGTTATTCATTTGTTTCAGAAGCAGGAGTTTTTGATACACGATTTGAGTTGAAATATGTTGCAAGTGCCTTGTCGAATAATCAAAATAATTTTGAAAACAATGTTGTTGTGTACCAACAAAATGAAATCATTCATGTTAATAGTAGTATAGAGCCCATCCAAAATGTAAAAATATTTGACATCAGAGGACGCTTAGTACATACAGCAGACAACATCAATGCAACTTCAACAAACATAAAATTAAATATTGAAAACCAAGTAGTGTTAATGAGAATAACCTTGATCAACGGAGCGGTTATTACTAGAAAAATTTTAAACTAAAATCATGATAAAGAAAATAAATAAAACCATCCTATTTGCACTTTTTTTCGTTGCAAATGGGATGATATACGCCACCCCAACAGATGAAGACGGAGTAGAAGGAGAAGATACAGTAACTTCGGTAGATATAAATCATTTTATTGTCCTATTGTTTCTAGTATCCATTATCTTTGCTTTTTATAGTATTAGAAAAAAGAAGTTAAAATCCAATTAATTTACTTGGATTGAAAAATAAATTTTAAAATATTAGAAACATTTTTATAAACATATTATGATGACACTCAAACGCTTATTTTCAAAAAAAATAATAGTACTATTAACTTTTTTAATAGGCTGGACAGTGTCATCACAAAATGTTTTAATCAGCCAAGGCGGAACGGTAAATGTTTCTGGTGGGGAAACTTTTTATGATGCAGGAGGTGCCGCTGGGAATGACGGAAATACGAGTTACACGATTACCTTAATGCCACCTTCAGGCAAAAGTGTTTGTGTAAATTTTACGTCTTTTAGTTCTTATGAATCATTAGATATTTTTGACGGAACCACTACTGCTGCTACAAATATTGGGTCATTAAAAGGAAATTATGGAATAGCTTATAACGCAAGCGGAAGCCCCTATACCACAGGGCAACCAGCTCTTGGAGCTGCTGTTCAAGCCGAATTAAAACCGGGCATTTTTTGTGCTAATAATGCAACAGGTGCACTTACCTTTAGATTTACAAATAGTAACGCTTCACAATCCACTGGGTGGGTTGGAAGCGTTTCTACTTTTATAAATTCTACATCAGGATGTACTATTGATTTATCAGCAAACAAAACGACCCTTTGTCCGACTCAAAGTGCAGTTTTAACTGCAACCGGAACAATCGGCGCAAGCGCTTTAGACAATACGTTTAACACGGGTGGAATTGGTACAGGATGGAATGCTACGCCAGGAGGTGTTGCTTTTGTAAATGTACTTTCATGCCAACCAAATAGAGGTTATAATACCAATAAATCTGATAATTCTACTTTTGCTTGGATGCAAAATGTTGCCGCTCCAAGAATACTTGAATCAAATAACTTTGATGTAAGTAATGGCGGTGTAATAAGTTTCGATTTTAGAGCTGCTTCCAATGATGATGGAGGAAATGGATGCGAGGCCAATGATGATAAAGAAGGAGTTTATGTTCAATATTCAACAGATAATGGCGCTACATGGGTCAACATGAAATTAATGTTTCCAAGTGTAATGAGTGTTGGTAATGCAGCTGCAAATATTGGAGCCGGAGCATATGTTTATAATTGGAACCGAACAACAATTCCAATACCTGCTGCTGCTCAATCAGCCAATACAAAATTCAGATGGTACCAACACCAATCAACAACTGGTAGTGAAGACAGTTGGGGTATTGATGATGTGAAAATCATTAGAAACAAAACGGTTACATTAACAATTACAGATTTATCTACAAATACTGTTATTGCAACTACCACTACTAGTTCCACACTTTCAACAACAGTTACACCATCTGCAACAACAACATATAGAGCAACGATATCAGACGGTACTACTTCCTGTTTTGATGATGTTACTGTTACTGTTGCCGGAGCTCCAGCAATTGCTTATGCATCTTCAACTGTTTTAAATACAGTAACAACTCCTCAAACTATTACACTCACAAACGGACCTGTTACAGGAAATTATACTGCTACACCAACAGGTTTAACCATAAATCCAACAACAGGTGCCGTTACGCCAAGTACAAGCGCCATAGGTACTTATACTATTTCTGCACCTACAGCATGTGGTACGGCAACTACCACGTTGGCTGTTACAGCAGTGCCTTGTGGTACTTGTGCACTACCAGACTGTCCAATAGGCTTTAATGCCAATATAAATACAAATAGTTTTACAGTATGTAATTTTATAAATGCAGATCAGTCGTATGCTTACAACCAAACAATTACAAATTATTATACAGTTACATCTTCTCCTACGGGAACACTAGGTTTTGTTCAAGAATTATGGATGGATAGTTCGTGCAGTTCTACTTCAGCTGGATCTAATACTTTTAGTGGAAGAACTTATAGCTTATATGCAACAGGAAATTGTAATGGCACTGCTATTGTTGCTACAACAGCAAATGCGGGTCATAGTGCAACCTTAAATCCAGAATGGACAGGACTTACTCCTAATACTACTTATATTTTAAAAGTTTCTGTACCAATTACTACTTGTGGTATTAGTAAAACATGTACTGATTATTATTATCCAACTGCTGGTTGTACAACTTGTGCCACAGCAACTTGTCCGGCGACGTCTATAACCAGGACTACTGCGGCACTTGGTCAAGCAGATATTTCTACGGCATTAGCTGGTGCTGGAGATCAATTAAATATATCATTAACAAATGGTCAATCTGCTACGGTATGTGTACCTGTTACTGTTCCTACAGGATCTACTATTTTAGGGTTTAAGCATAGAATAGATTTATCTGCTGCTTGTTCAATAAATTCAATCACATATCAACTAAAACCTGCATCAAATTGTTCAGGAGCATTAATACCTCCAAACAGAACAAATGCTCAACCTGTATCTAGTGGGTTTAATCCTGAATGGGACAATCTAGCACCTGGTAATTATGTGCTTTGTTATACAGTTAGTGCAGTTAATGCACCTTTAGCTAATTGTAATGGAACACTTGATATAAATGGTTTTACCAGAACACTTGATTTAGAAGGGTTAGGTTATTACAATGTTATTCCTGTAGCAACTTGCTCAACTTGTGCCACAGCAACTTGCACAGCAACATCAATAACAACCACAACAGTTGCATTAGGACAAACAGGTATTATTCCAGCTTTAACAACTGCTGGTGATATATTAGGGCAAACACCTATTACTCCAGGTCAGTCAGTAACTGTCTGTGTTCCTGCTACTGTACCCGTTGGGTCAACCGTATTAGGTTTTAAAAGTCTTATAGGTGCATTTGCAAGTTGTGCAACACCTCCTAGTTACACATTCAATTACCAGTTAAGACCTGCCTCTAATTGTTCGGCAACACCAATTACTCCAAATTTAACAAATGCTTCTGGAGGCACTAGTTTTAATCCCGAATGGAATAATTTGACTCCTGGAAATTATATCTTGTGCTTTACCCTTACCTTATCCAATACGGTTAACGCAGCTACTTGCCCAAATATTGATTTAAAAGGGTTAGGATATTATAATGTCATTCCTCCTGTAACCTGTCAAGATTATCAGATACAACTTTATGATGATGATGCTACAAGCGTGGTTCATTCAGCTACTACTTTTGCTTGTTCAGATACAGGTGTTTATTTAGGTCCATCAACTGACCCTACTGTTTTTGATAGTGGATTACCATTTCAAAATTATAATATTACCATAACAGCATTAACAGGTACTTTAACTAATTTAGTTTTAAATCGGTATGATGCAGGGACTAATGTTTTAGCAGAAGCATTAGCTGTAACCCCAGGTCAAGTAGTTAAAAATTATTTTTTACGTCCTGCTCCTGGACAATATTATAAATTAGATAAAACTAATACTAATACAGGGACATATTCTTATACAATTGTTGATGTTATTTCGGGACTTACAGTTGCATCAGGAACATGGACAATTACTGGTGGTGCAGAATCAGCAGCATCCATAACTTTAATTCCTCAAGGCTCAGGTGCTTACTCAGGGCCTGGTGTAACCAATGGTTTTGACCCAACTGGTGTTAATAATTATACAAATGATAGAGGAATTGGGTTCTTTAGCCCTTCACTTGCAGGAGCAGGAACACATACTATAACATACACTTGGAATAATGGTTTAGCAGCACCAAATAATTGTACGCTTACAAGAACAAAAACGGTAACAGTAACAGGACCAACAGCTCCAACAACAACTAATGTTTCTATTTGTTCTGGTTCAACTGCGACACTAACCGCTGGTGGAATTACAACTGGTGCAACTGTTAAATGGTACACAGCAGCATCTGGTGGAACAGCTGTTTTTACAGGAAATCCATTTACAACACCAACTTTAACAGCAGCAACATCATATTGGGTTACACAAACAATAGGTACATGCGAAAGTACACGAACGCAAGTAACGGTTTCTATTACACCGGGTACTGATGCAACCTATACTTTAACTTCTACAAATTGTGCGCCGGGTAGTGTCACATTCAGTTCAGTTTTACCTGCAGCAACAACTTTTGATTGGGTTAGTGGCCCTGCTGGATACACCTTCCCTACTGGATTTACAACACCATCAACAACAAATACGAGTTTAACAAATTTACCTGCGGGTACATATTGTGTAGATATTACTTCACCTAATGTGGCTGGAGGAACAGTTACAACAACACTTTTAACTGAAACTTTCGAATCAGGTTTAGCAAATTGGACTTTAGACAATACAAATGGACCGAATATTTTTGTATTAAATAATCAATATATAGGAGGTAGTTGTGTAACAGGTTTAGGAACTTTTACAGTACCAAATGTTCCAAATCAACCAGTTGCTGTAACTTCTGGTCCTAATAGTAACTATTTGCATATTAAAGCGACTACAACAACTGGGGCTACTTGTGGTGTAGGTTCTGTTAATTTTATTCCATCAAATGCTAATTTTGATGGGCAAATATCGGATCAAAAAGCTACGCTAAACACGGTAATAAATACAGTTGGAAAAACTAACGTTAGATTCAATTTCTATTGGCTTGCTCAAGGCGAAACCAATGCGAATGGATCTGATGATTTTGGAAGTATTGAATATAGTATCAACGGTGGAACAACTTGGGTTATATCAGGTGCGAAGTTAAGACGACAAACCACTTGGTTATCAGATTTTAGAACCGATCCGTTATGGGATAATCAAGCAAATTTAAGATTTAGAATTAGATGGAACAATGATGCGGCATCTAGTGTGGACCCTCCTATTTCTATAGATGAAATAATTATTACAGCTCAGGAAACAGCTACAGCGTCTTGTGGTTCTACCAAACAAGAATGTATTACCATAAACCCATTAAACACCATTGCCGCAGGAACCAATCAAACTGTTTGTGTTAATTCTGCTATTACCAATATAACTTTAGCAACCACTGGTGCTACTGGTGCTACTTTTAGTGGATTGCCAGCAGGGGTTACAGGGGTTTGGTCAGGGAATATGGTTACAATAAGCGGCACGCCAACAACTTCGGTTGGTAGTCCATTTACTTATACCGTTACAACAACAGGTGGTTGTCCACCAGCTACAACAACGGGGATTATTACAGTAACTCCATTAAATACCATTGCCGCAGGAACCAATCAAACTGTTTGTGTTAATTCTGCTATTACCAATATAACTTTAGCAACTACGGGTGCTACTGGTGCTACTTTTAGTGGATTGCCAGCAGGGGTTACAGGGGTTTGGTCAGGGAATATGGTTACAATAAGCGGCACGCCAACAACTTCGGTTGGTAGTCCTTTTACTTATACCGTTACAACAACAGGTGGTTGTCCACCAGCTACAACAACGGGGATTATTACAGTAACTCCATTAAATACCATTGCCGCAGGAACCAATCAAACTGTTTGTGTTAATTCTGCTATTACCAATATAACCTTAGCAACTACGGGTGCTACTGGTGCTACTTTTAGTGGATTGCCAGCAGGGGTTACAGGGGTTTGGTCAGGGAATATGGTTACAATAAGCGGCACGCCAACAACTTCGGTTGGTAGTCCTTTTACTTATACCGTTACAA
>Ga0247722_10002280_pt1 | contig 10019 bp, 19 predicted proteins | sample MSEWelMarce3H_FC_FD_189094 | JGI IMG/M metagenome (GOLD analysis project Ga0247722, IMG submission 189094) | Subsurface sediment microbial communities from gas well in West Virginia, United States - MSEEL Well Study Marcellus 3H_FC | ecosystem: Environmental > Terrestrial > Deep subsurface >...
CTCTATACGGGAACCACCAAAGATTTTAAAAGGATAGTGGCGGACTGCAAAAACAAAGAATATTTGGGAAAACTAAAAGAAAACCTTTTAGAGGCAGAACTATATGAGTTTATAGGAATAGTAGACAAATACTTATTATGAAAACAATACTAAACTTTTTCTATCATTTCACCGAAGTTATATGCCTTCTGATATCAAGTATATGAAAGACAGAATTTATGGAGATAACCGAATACATTCTAAATGAAATATCAAAACATATGGACAAGCACCGTGTGATGATTCTAAAGACCGACATGGATGAAATGGTCGAAGAAGCCATGAAGGGAACATATGCCTTCCAAATAATCTATAGCGATCTGGAAGAATCTTACGATGGATCCAGAATGTTCAACTACTCGTTCTATAGTTTTACCAAGCTAGACCATAGCAAGATTGTCTTTCGACCAGAAACGGAACAAACATCGGCTGTATATTCATACGACGGTGGAAAAAGATTTCAGTGGTTCGATACCGAAACATTACTATTGGATCCTTCTATAATAAGAGAAATGAAGTTAAACAAAATAATAAAATAAAATGGGAAAAAAACTAACATGGTTTGAGTCTTACACGACAATCGTTAAGTATTCAACAGAAGTAACAGACGAACAAGCAGAACAATTCGAGCAAGATCAAGACGCATTTTTGGAAGAATTTGACTACCGCGCGGATCAAGATTTTGAGTGGGACAAAATCAGAGACGAGAAGACCGAAGATTTTGAGATTGAAGAAGACTAATATCTAAAAAGACTATGCAAATTAGAAAATGTGAAAGAGTAACCGTTTATAACACAACTGAGGTTGCTGACTTAAATCCAGACGATTTCAGAAACTTATCAGTTCCTTTTGAAGGAGAAGACAATGAAGAATTTTTGGCATATCTTGATGAAAACAGATACGAACTTGAAGATATCTATGAAGAGTTTCCGGAAGAAACTTTAAATGAGTTGAACAAACTATGGGAACCAGAATGGACAGAGTATAGCAACTCTGCTTGGGATGGCGAAGATTCTTGGTTGGAATCTGGTGAGGTTAATGAAGAGTATTCAAAAACAGGAGGCTTTGAGGTTTTAAATTCTACCAGTTCATTCTAGAATTGATTCTCCATCTGACGTAAGACTTAATAAGTTTAATAATCATAGAATATATATTACAACACTTCTCTTCCAAAATTATTTTTGTAAACATTTTTAAACTACTTTTATATAAAGTGTATGGAACACAAAAAGACTATATTCTATTTCGAAGCGAGAGGTGTCGAATGGAGAGTAGAATACCAATACATAGAAATAGAATTGAACAAAGTAGTGTCAAATAAAATAGCAGTAACTATATACGAAGGTGGTCGGATATACCATGACTTTGGTATAAACATGCCTCGTATCAAAACTCATAATTTGACAAAAACCCATGCGAAGGAAATAATAACCGCGGCCCGTAAAATAAACAAAACCCGAGACAAAAGAGACCAGAACATAAACACGATACTAAATGGATCAAAGTAAGAACATAAACGTACTATCACTATTCGACGGAATGTCGTGTGGTCAGATCGCACTAAACAAGCTTGGTGTCAAATACGACAATTATTACGCGTCGGAGATTGACAAGTTCGCCATTGGAATAACAAAGAAAAACTATCCAAATACTATACATTTAGGTGACGTAAGAGACGTAAAAGGTTCGGATTTGCCTAAAATAGACCTTCTTTTTGGCGGAAGTCCGTGCCAAAGCTTCTCAAACGCCGGAAATGGCAAAGGATTCGAAGGATCCAGTGGCATATTCTGGGAATACGTAAGAGTTCTGAGAGAAGTCAAGCCTAAATACTTTATGCTTGAAAACGTAAAGATGAAGAAAGAATGGCAGGACATCATCACCAAAGAACTTGGTGTAGAGCCAATCGCCATCAATTCCAGTCTTCTTTCTGGTCAGAACCGTCCTAGACTTTATTGGACTAACATAACTGGTGTGGAAATACCAGAAGACAAAGGTATTGTTCTAAAAGATATTTTAGAAGACGATAACCTTGTCGACAAGCAACATCTTATGACGCCAAAAGCAATGGCTTATATGGATGGCTTAAGAAACGGAAAGCAAAGATGGCAATACCACAAAAATCCTTTAGACGGAAAGGCAGCGTGCATCGTTGCAAGTTTTTACAAACTCAGCGGACTTGGCGTTCTTGATTATAGAACTTTAGGGAAGCCTTGTAGAAGACTTACTCCGGTAGAATGCGAAAGACTTCAGACAGTTCCTGACAACTACACAGAATCTGCATCAAGAACACAGAGATACAAAATGATTGGAAACGGGTGGACCGTCGATGTCATCGCTCACATTTTTTCATACATGAAACTTTAAAAATAAATACAATGGCAAATATTATTTACAACACTATCGAGATTGAACCACAAGAAGCGATGGACAAGATCTGCGATATGTTCGACACTACCAATGGCGAAACGACTTCAATCGTAAAGACGTTCTACACCGAGGAAGATTTAAAAAGACCGTATAACAATGGCGAGACTGAGTATCCTATAACAGACGAAGGTGTACTTATCGCTTGGCTTTACGACAACGTAGGTACTAAATGGATCACAGGCGGGGTTGATGACAAAATCAAACTAGAGACCGCGAACTATTTACCAGACGGATTCTTAATCAAGCTATACCAGATCTGCGTAACAGAGTTTGATGATGTGAAGGTAACCTGCAACTGGTACGACGAATACGAAACGAGCATCGGAACCGCTATCGTAAGAGACGGAGTCTATACGGAAGACGAAGAAACTTTATTGGAAGAGTCAATCGAAGATCCTGCCTATTCGGTAACCGGAGAAGAAGACTTTGAAGAAGTTAAGCAATGGGTATTGGATCAGATAACGGAAAACTCATACACTTCAAAAGAAGAGATGGAAGAAAAAGACGAAGACGACATCAGAGATATCTTTGATCAATGGAAGAACGAACTCAAATGGGATTTCATCAAAGATGCTTGGGAAAATATGGGCTACTCTTGCGAAGAAGCGATTGACACCGACGACATGGAGTTTCCTATCTCTAAAGTAAAAAGAATCGCTAAGAAGAAATTCGAAATGATTGACAACGCTTATCCATTTTAAATATAGAATAATATGCCAGAAAGAACAGACAAATACGAGGACCTAATACCTCATCACAGAAGAACCGTCGACGAAAACTTCACCAAAGCGGAAGCAGCATTCAACGACTATATGGAACTCGCAGGACACGCCAACCCGACATTGAAGGCTGCTTACATATCTGGATGGAACCAGCACCGATACGAAACAGAAAAATAAATGCACTAAAAAGGTCGCAAGTCAGGAAAAGGAACGGAGCCGAAACCTCTTAGAAATAAGGCAAGGAAACGAACGCGCAGAGCCTGATGTTTTGACCCCGTTCAAGTCAAGGTATGAAAAGCACAGAAGTCCGGAAATATCCGGGCTTTTTTTATATATACTCTATGAAAAAAGACTTTAAAAAATTCAGCGAGATCACAGAATCTCTAAGTGATCAATCAGACATGCAACCAATAACTCTCGAAAGATGTAGAGAGGAAATCATTAGGTTATTAGAAGAAGATGGACATGACATTGATGCTTCTGCAGAAGAAATCGAAAGATTTGCAGAAAGGTTAATGAAAGAGTTCAACTTTACATTCAGTCTTCTAGAAAGAAGAATCTTTGGATGGAAGAGAAACAACATTAAATAACAATTTCAGTTAAATAAAAAAGTCAGATTTAGTCTGGCTTTTTTATTTGAAAAACATTTTGTATATTTGTAATATGAATACAGATAAAATACGAGCTCATATAAAAAAGTTAGTCATAGCAGGTGAACTAGAAGGAGAGATAATCGAAATATGTGATAGTAAGGAACGTGGAGAAGACATAGTATTTGTCATAGACGATAAAAAATATTCAATCGGATATTCGTATATTACAGAAGACGACGATGACTGGGCACAAGCAGAGTGCTATGAAGTAAATTGGTGTAGATGTGATGGTAAACATATGTATTCAAAAGTACTATATTTAATAGTAGAGAACAGAAAGGCAATAGAAAGAGAAACAAAACTAAAATCATTAGGAATATGAGCTTCACACCAGAAAAAATCACAGACGACATCCTTAAAGGACTTAGAATGGAAAAGGCACCCGAAAGAATACTAATCGAGGCATATCTAGATACTGTCATAAAACGTATCAAAAAAGAAGCAATCGAAGAACACGACAAAGAAGAAAAATACTTTCATCAATTTCATCCACAAAGAAACAGAAGATGAGTCATATAATATGCATAAAAGCAAGGTCGCACACCGACTTCGAGCTTTACCTTATGGCAGAGAAGTACAAAATACCATACGAGTTTTTGCTTGAATACAAAGGTGATAGATTAATCTATAAAGTTTGGTTGCAGGTCGGAACAGGCGGAATATACGCGGAAGAAGAAAGACCAGACGACAAAACAAGAAACTTCGTGACCAAGCTGGATATGTCTGAAATGGAGAAGAACGCTATGATTTCTATACTTCCTATTAGGACCGGCGAGGTAATAAGAAAGTACAAAGGCGACATCGAAGAAAAAGAACAAAAGTTCAAAGACATGATCAACTCTGAAGAGCATCACAAAAAACAAATGCTCAACAGAAAATACGACTCGTCCAACATCGTCTGCATAAACTCAAACAGCTCGAAAGAACAAATATTCTCGGTGTGCGTCAGTCAAGACATAGACTATGGTAGTGTCATATACTTTCTTGAAAGCAACCCTAAAATGAAAATAACAAAGGTTTGGTTCGAGAAGAAAACGAGTCTGCTTGTCGCGTACAACTACGTGGACACACCATACGAACACTTCGAAATAAATCCATATTGCCTGATACCGAGAGACGCGATCAATCGCGCCAGCAGAAAGGCGGTGCAAACGCCAAAGCTAAAAGTATCACAAAAATCTTTGGACGCTTATCAAAAGGCGAACAAGGAAGGATACTTCATAAACATTCCAAAATTCGAAAGAGTTTTAGAATCTGGATTCGTAGAGGACTCATACGAACAAGAACAAGCACCAATCGACTTAGACTTGTTTGATGTAAATGAACTAAAAGAATTACTGCAAGTTGCGTTGGACGATGAAGACTACGAGTCAGCCGCAGAACTTAGAGACGCCATAAACGAAATCGAAGAAAAAAACAAAAAGAAATGATAATAAAACCATGTCCTTTCTGTAACTCAGAAGCCAAGCTGAAAGTCACATACGATGATAGTGATTATTGTTATGATAAAATAACTGGCAAAGTAAAAGAATACTATGATATACAGTGTACCAACAAAAAATGTTACCTTTGTGATGGTGCCGATTGGAACCAATCAAATCCGGAAAATATAATCAAAATCTGGAACACAAGAAACAAAAAAGAAAGTAGAGATAAAATACTAAACGACTTAGGAATATGACTCAGAAAGAAGTGTCCGCCATATTGAACGAGATGAACTCATATACGAAAGACATGGGTAGTGACCGTGCTAACCAGGTCTTCTATCAATACGAACTATACGAGGCCATAAACAGAATAAAGACCGAAGTATATACCATCACCAACGAACGAGGAGAAATCGATACTTTGGAATTTATAAAAATCTGCGAAGAGAAAATGAAGAATCAGAATCTTCTAACCAAAGAAACCTTCGATGAAGATGAAAATATATTAGGATACGAATATATAAAGCATATTCTAAGAGATTTAAAACTAAATCAAATAGGGTTATAAAAATGAGTCATGTATAAGATAGGGATAAAACATAAAGGAGTTGTAATGGCATGCACCGAACTTTCCAAAGAAGAAATTAAGAAACTTGGCGATAGTCACCTTACATTCCTATTGGATATTTTCCAAAAAAAGTTTGGTCTAAATATTGGTCAATATGGACTAAACGAATATGAAAACATTATAGGAAGTTTTTTCATACACATAAGAACAGAAGACTTAGAACGGTTAAGAAGCGACAAGCTTGCGAAATTGGGACTATAACCTATTTTAATTTGGCCTTCTCGCCTTTTGCTTGCCATTTCGTCAAAATAAACTGATTTCCAACTATTTTGACATCTTCTCTGTTAGCTATTATATAGCTGAAGTCCGGATAGCTAATTTCCTCATCATCAATATTCCTTCTGATTTTTGGACCTAATCCTTTATATAGTATGAGAATATCCGTATTCATCGACAGAGATCCGTTGGACGTCGCGATTCCAACACCATTATCTATAGAAAAATTCGCATATGGCTTTACCTGAATCGTCTTTTCGACATTGTCCTTATCAAATTTGAACTTCCCGTCTACGCCACGGACATCTTCTCTCAATGTTGGCTTGTATACGGTACCTGGAGTATCTTTTACTTTCATCAGCCATCTAAAATAGTTAAGAGAAGCACTCTCGCCTTTGTTTCCTTTTCTGGTGGAGGCGATAAGTATTTCCAAAACCTCTTTGAAAAAAGTTCCTTTGTAATGGTAGTATTTCTGCAGGTTCGAAAAGTCTTTCATGAAATTCAAAAAGTCATCGCCATTCGTTATCTTCTCATTTTCGCAGATATAGTAGAAGACTGTCCTGTTGTTCACCATCTTCATCAGATATTCGGTATTTAGAATTACCACATCACCAATTTTTATATCGAAAGATTCTTTATCCAGGTTATATTCGTATCCAAAAGGACCATACCATTTGTTGGTCTCGTCTTTGATTCCTTTGTTTATTTCATTGATAACACCCGCCGTTGTTCTGAAAAGCTCGTTCGTCATCTCACCATTCTTATATTGTCCTATGACTTCTACTTTGTTAGGATCGAAATTTTTAAATCCTATGCTGGCGGATGCCGATATCGGATTGTCTTTCTTTCCATCATTGTTAAGATCTTGTATGGCATTGCTAAGATGTTTCGAAAACTCTAATAAATATTTCATAGAGTATATATTAAATTAAAAAACTATCCTTATATTTGTATAAATAAAAATAAAAATATGAAAACAATCACGAAATTTTTAATGCTTGTATTATCGATGTCTATGTTGACATCTTGCTACAGAGTACAACCAGACGCTGGTCAAGAATCTGTATTAGTCTATAAACCCATGTTCTTCGGACACGGAGGCGTCGACGAATCTCCGATATCGGCAGGTGCAACATGGTGCGTATTCTCTACTGATCACAAAGAGTTCACAATCACACCTATCACAATCACAGAAGAATTCACAAACATGATGCCTTCAGACAACACACCAATCTCATTCAGCGCTAACCTAAAATGTCAAGTACAAAGTGGCAACACACCTAAACTATACGAAAAATTTGGCGAGAACTGGTATACAAACTCTTTGATGGCGACATTCCGAACAATGGTCAGAGACAAAGCATGTGTATATAAAATGTTCGATCTTGTAAGCAAACGCGAGATTTCTGCCAAATTAGAGCAAGAAATCTATGATAATATGGTAAAATACGCCAAAAAAATCGGATTGCCAGTAACAATAATGCAAGTTTCCATTGGTGCGATCACACCACCAGAACAAGTCTTAAACGAGACTAGAAACACTGCCGCACAAAACCAAAGCATTCTTACACAGACTGCAAGAGCAGACGCGGAGCTTTCTAGAAAACAAGCCGAGATAAACAAAGCGATTGCCGACCGTGCATACCAAACTCAGATGGGAATGAACACCGATGAATACCTTAGACTAAGACAACTTGAGATTGAGAAAGAGAAAGTAGAGATTATCAAAGACAATAAGAATACCACCATCATCTTTGGAAACGCTCCGGCGACTCTTCCAATAAGATAAAAAATAATCTCGAAGATATTTAATTCTTCGAGATTATTCCGTATTATAATATAAATCTAAAATTAAAAAAAATGGAAGCAACACTGACAACAAATGAACATTCAATTGGCCGAAAATTCAAAACTATGGCAGATGGTCGTAATTTCATAGAAAAAACCAATATCTACACATCGAAGATGAAATTAGTAGAAGGTAAGAAATATTATGGTCGTGGCAAAGGAGACATGGGTAACGGGGGGTTTTTAGACGATGACGGAATCTGGAACCAATTCGTTACCATTGGTAAGACAGACGTTGGTTATAGAAACGAATATTACCCAAATATTAAAAAAGGTTTATGGATAGAAAGATGCGTTTTTGATGACAAGGAAAAACTAGAAGAATGGACAAATACGCGTGGTGTTGATATTAAAAGCATCAGAGTTTTTTTGAAAGACCAAGATGATAAAGACTACGTGTGCATGGGCATATTCGAATATTCTTTTACCGATAAGAAAAAAGGAGCGGTCATCTGGAATAAAATTTAGTATGAACAAGCAATGGGTCTGCATAGATAACAGAGGATACGATGAAGAACTTGTATTAAACAAAGTCTATATCGAGGTAGTAGATCAAGACTATGCGGACCCGTTCTGTATTGTAATAAAGAACGAGATGGGAATATTCAGCGAATACTACCAACCATTGAGATTCGTTGGAATAGACGAATGGAGAGAGATGCAACTAAAAAAGATTGGAATAGACTAAGCCTCGCGATGCCCAAATCGATTTAGATTGTGAAACCCTTTGTACGCTATTCTTACGTTTTCGTCTTCCTTTTGGAAATCGAATATATACTCTCTACCACCTCTGTTTTGCCACGGATTCATCATTCTTTTAACGGCTGCCTTAACTTCTGTAAATGTTGCCCCACCTGGTATTGTATTGTTCAGTAGAATAGATTCTTTGTCTTTATCTCCAACAGAGAACGATCTGGTTACCTTGTTGTTCAATCCTCTCCATCTACTACTCAATTGATTTGTAAAATCGTAGAACCCTGGTAGGTCGGAAATCTCCGGCTTTTCGTCAATCGTCACCATTATCAAAATATCGATAAGCGTATTGTTGGTAACATATGGCCTTGACAAAGAAAACTTCGTAAGTTCTGCATCTCCTAGTTCGGATAGCCTATCCACGCATTCGTATACAGAAGGAAGCAATCCTTCTATCGTAGACTCATCAAGAAGCTCGTTCTTTTTACTAAGATGTATCCTCAATACAGGATTTTTACACAACGTATCAAAAGTCTCGTGCCATTGCGTTTTATTATCTGAGTAGAAAACCTTGCTCAATTCTAGTTTAAATCCCATATCCTGGGTAAGCTCGGCTACTATCTGCTCGATGTCATACTTTTCGTCTTCTGTGGCGTTGGCTTCGTTCACCGAAAAATCTTTATACTTCTTTATATTCATAACTTATATATTAAAAAACAAAACATGATTTGACAACTATAATCATAAGAAAATAAAAAATCGAATGAATTTAGCGGAAAAGAAAAACATAGACCGAATCGAACTTATCAAAAACATAGGATCTGAATTTCCTAATGGCAAAGGAGTCGAAGTAGGAACCTTTAAAGGAGAGTTCTCAAAAGAAATTATGGGTGTTTGGAACGGAACTCTCTATATGGTAGACGTATGGTCGCCGCTTAATACGGATGAATACATAGACGCAAGCAACCACTCGAACTTTGAGCAAAACTATATCTATGGAGAGGCTATTAAAAATATATCAGGAAATGAAGACCGTGCCATAATGGTTAGGGCAAAATCTGAAATCGCCGCGAATATGTTTGAGGATGGATCACTAGACTTTGTCTATATAGATGCCAACCATGCTTATGATTATGTAGTACAAGATATAGAGCTTTGGTATCCAAAAGTAAAGACCGGTGGATATCTATGTGGACATGACTATATCGACATCGACTGGACAACAGATCCAGTATTCGCCGAAAATGGGAAAGACAAGCATATCTATAATGGCAATAACTACCATGGAGTGTTTGGAGTAAACGTGGCAGTCGACGAGTTTTGTATAAGGAATGGATACAAACCCTCTGTTACTTTCGGTAGGTGG
>Ga0247722_10002281_pt1 | contig 10019 bp, 18 predicted proteins | sample MSEWelMarce3H_FC_FD_189094 | JGI IMG/M metagenome (GOLD analysis project Ga0247722, IMG submission 189094) | Subsurface sediment microbial communities from gas well in West Virginia, United States - MSEEL Well Study Marcellus 3H_FC | ecosystem: Environmental > Terrestrial > Deep subsurface >...
AATTTAACTAACAAAACTAATAATGCAAATGCAAAAGAAAAAATCGTTTCGTGAGAAAATTACACAGTTAAACTGGATCGTAAACAACCTGAATGACAGAATTGACTTTCATGAGGAGTTGTTCCAATTCTTTATAAAACTGTCTTTAGATTATGAACATGCTGTTAGACAGGGATATCCTATTGAAAAAATGGAGATGACTGTGGAAATTGCAGAACTTTACAAAATGAGCCAAATTCACATCAGAAAACGTGAGAAGCTAATAAGGAGGATGCAAAGTGTTCAAAAGTTCATTCAAAAAAATCGATTGTCAATGTTTGTTAGCTCAAGAAGAATGAACAAACAATCGTATTATGATAACATTCTTTAGGAAAAAAATATGATAAAACTGAAATCAGAAGTTAATAAGGCACAATTGTTAAAAGAATTGAAAGAAGCAGCTGAAGCAGCATTCAAAGAAAGTTGGCAACCTGAATTACAAGTTAAAGCATATATGGACGGGGCCAAAGATTTACTTAAGAAATTAAAAATAAATAAAATATAATATGGAAAATAATAACAATAAACCGATACAACCAAAAGAAGGCTATATTTTAGTCCCATATATTATTGCTGAACATTCCGAAGAATCTTTAAAAGATTATCATGAATTTATGGCTGTCTATAAGAAGGCACACGAAGTTTGCCCTAAGTGTGGGTCAACTTCTCATTCAACAACTTTTATGGGATATATTATGGATTCTTCTAAAAGAGATGAATATAAAGATTTAAACAATTGTGTTTGTAGTGAATGTAAAGATCTCCATACAATGCATGACAGAATCGGTAATGAAGAATTTCTTCAGAAAGAAATTGATTCTTTTGAAATTGAAAAAGAAGTTATGGTCAGCCAAACATTAGATTTATTAGATTCATTAGATGTATTTCAAAACCTGACTGATACTCAATTGGATAAAATGAAAATTTCTCTTGAAAGAATTTGGGAGAATGGGTTTAGAGCTGGTAAAATCAAAAACAAATAAAAATGTCCAAAAGAATATACTATTACTTCCCAATGACGGGAAAAAAGAATAAAGCAGGTAATGCCAATCTAACGATGGACTGGTTCAAAAAACAGTTCAAACTTCCTTTGGATTTAACAGTTTTCACTGAGCTAAACTATATTGATGAGGGAGCTGGGTTTGAAACACCGAATTTGAAAGATGTGATGGCATTTACAAATGACACACTTATCTGGCAAGGGGAGGTTGAGAAAATCATCCGCCAGCGAACATTTGATGATGGAGACATCGTCAGAATTTTGTTATCTCCGATAAAATAATCTTATGAATGCAAAAGAATTTTTAAGAAGCAAAGGTGTTTCTTCAACAGGAAAAATGTTTACTGCAGCACTTATTGAGTTATGGTTGGAAGAATTTGCCAACTTGAAGCAAACAAATATAACTCCTACAACAGAAACAATTTTTACTGATTATGATTTTGGAAAAATCATTGGTAGAACCAGAGCACTTTTGGACAATAATATTTCTTTTGAAAAATTGATGATTCCTGCTCCAATCCAAGAGAAGATATTTGCTTTATTGGATAGTTATGAGGTTCATTGGGAAATCGCCCACACCTATACAAATTTTATTGATATTAAAATTAATTATACAAAACCACACCAAAGAAGTTTATGAATAAAGCAGACACTTATTTCAAAAGAAATTTAAAAAAAATCCTAAAAGAAGGATGTTACGATGAAAATCCAAGGCCGAAATATAAAGATGGAACTCCTGCCAATTCAAAATTTATAACACAAGTCTATGAGAAATATGATCTTTCTATTGGAGAATTTCCATTAACAACCTTAAGACCTACTGCGATAAAAACAGGTATAAAAGAAATTTTTTGGATTTATCAGAAACAAAGTAATTCTTTAGAAGATGCAAAATCTTTAGGAATTAATTGGTGGAATGAGTGGAATATTGGCGATAATACAATTGGACAAAGATATGGTGCAACAGTAAAAAAATGGAATCTAATGAATAAATTATTAGATTCTTTGGAAAATAATCCTTTTTCAAGAAGGCACATAATGAATTTATATCAAGAGTCAGATTTAATTGAAACTGAAGGATTATATCCATGTGCATATTCTACTGAATGGTATGTTAGAAGGGTTGAGGAAGAATATTTTCTTGACATGACTTTATATCAACGAAGTTCAGATTTCCTGATGGCAAATTTTATAAATAAAGCACAATATGTTTGTCTTCAAATGATGGTTGCAGGACATTTAGGATACAAAGTTGGTAAATTCGTACACATGGTTGGGAATCTTCATATTTATGATAGACATATCCCTGCAGCACAAGAAATTTTAGACAAAGCTCCATTAGAAGAAAATCTTCCTTTTGTAGAGCTTTTATCTCAAAAGAATTTTTATGAATATTCCTTAGAAGATTTTAAAATTCATAATACAAAGCAGATCACAAGCATAAAAAATATTTTAGAAATTGCAATTTAAATTCAGAAACATGATACAATTTACAACAGTAAGAGGGGAGTTCGGTTGGATGTCAAATATGTCTGACCATTCAATCACTCAAGAAAACAAAGTTTTCCCAAGGGCGGAACATTGGTTCATTTGTTCACGTTTTGGGTTTAATCCAGAAATTGTTGATTTAATTTGTGAAGATCTTAATCCAATTTCTGTCAAAATAAAGTCAAAACAAATTCTTAAGAACAGACCTGAACTTTTGAAAGTCAAGATGTTATCTGAAGAAGATGTTGACAATATGAGAAAATTGATTCAAATGAAAGTTGAACAGCATCCTTGGATGAAATGGAAACTTCTTGAGACAGGGAACGAAATCATCTATGAAAACGTTACGAATAGAGTGAACATAAATGATTCATCTTTATTTTGGGGTGCAACAAAAATCTGTGAAGATATTCCTGGCACAGAAATACATTGGGTTGGAAAGAACGTTCTCGGAACCCTTTGGATGGAACTTCGCCAAAAGCTTTTTGTAAATTTCTTTTATGATGAGTGCAAAAAGTCATCTGACAATGGTGTCCAATTGTTTTTAAGACACATTGAAACAGGAGAGATTGTTCAAAGAAGTGAAGATGTCAATGGTAAAGGTTTGACTTCACTTCTGATAAAAAAAATTGTTAAAAAATATTATAGTTGAAAATAAAACAAAAAATTATGCAAGTAGAAATTTATAGTTCAGATGATTATGCAGGAATGGTTTCTGGTAAACTTTCATTTTATTATGGATATGAAGAAGCTGATGAAGATGATGATTGGTGTTTTATAGCGAAAGAAAATGGTCAAGAGAAATTTAGAAAAACCACAAAAGAAATCGAGAACTCCCTTGGGAAGGAAGGTTGGAATCTTAGGGATCCGAAGGACTACCTCTTAGCAGGAATTGCAATTTATTTACTTTTGAAATAATTTTTCTTAAAAATTTGAAATAACTAAAACAAAAATATGTCAAATTTACAAAACCCAAGCAAACCAAGCATCCAAATTCCCAAAGAAACTCAGGGTGCTCTTCAGGAACAAAATTCCAAAGAATATATTTATCTTGTTGAAGTCAATTCAGGTTATCATGAAATGAATCGTGTTTGGATTGAAGACTGCTTTAAAACTGAGGCCAAGGCATTAGCATTTATTGATGAATATAAAAAAATTCATTTTGAGATTGCAGAAAAATGTCCTCTTGATCCTGATAAGCTATTCGATTATAATGACGAAGAAACTGAGGAAGAATATGCAAAGGCTGAAAGAGAATATTTTAGTTATTGGAGTAAGTACATGTATTCTATTGAGATAAATTCTGTAACAATTAAAAAAATGTTGGTGAAATAAAATTCAATAACTTAAATCAAACAATTCAAATGAAAAAATTAATTTTTGCCGCAATTCTAATATTAACATTTTTCAGTTCCTGTGGAACTCCAGGTGAAACAACTCAAGTTCTTCGGGGAGATGAGATGGATTTACCCGAACAATTAAAAGGATTAGAAGTTTATGAAGTGGATTTAGGCCCTGAAGGATACATATATGTTGCAACGCTTGGCAATAACATCAATAGCTTAAAATATTCAAAAGGTAAAACCACTGAAGATGTTTTGATTTTGGCCACTGATAAAACTCAAAGAATAATTCAAATTAAAAATATTATTTCTGAAAATGATTCAGTAATTGTCTGTAGAAAATAACTGTTATGGAAGAAAATAACCTAACCTCAAAAGTACAAATAATTCAAGTTGCAACACCATTGTTTGAATATGATGGCTTAATGCACACTGTTATTCCATACATGTTTTTTAATTTAAATGGATTCCAAGAAGCTATTGAAAAGAATGGAGAAAAAGGTATGACGAAATGCTTTTTATATTCGATAAATACTCAACATGACCCAAATCAGACAATGTACTTTGTTAGATGTAGATTCTTTTAATAAATTAATCGCTAAAAAAACTGATATTATGGAAGAAAAATATATCGAAGCCCCCATTATAACCACAGATGGAGAAAATTTAACAGTGCATAATTATATTAATGAAAAAGGCAAAATGACTTTAAATGTGTTTGAAGCACATTTGCTACTTTTAGAATTGTATAAATTTGTAAACAAGAAAAAATAAAATATGTTAAACCTGCAGCTTCTTCAAGAAATAATAGATCAAAAAATGGTTAGTGTTCAAAAGCACCCTGATTTTGATTTATTTATCTACAATTATACTCCAATAGTACAATACAGTCGAACTTGGAATGAAATAACCCTTCAAACTCGTGGGCTTATTTTGGATTCAAATAAAAATATTGTTGCGAGACCCTTTGGAAAGTTTTTCAATATAGAAGAACATTCTCCTGAAGAAATTCCAAATCTTCCTTTTGAAGCCTACACAAAACTTGATGGCTCTTTAGGAATTCTATATTGGGCTGGCGGTACACCTTATATCTCAACAAGAGGAAGTTTTACAAGTGACCAAGCAAAACATGCGACAAAAATATTGCATGAGAAGTATTCACATTTATTTAGTTATTTAGATAGAAACTGCACTTACCTATTTGAAATAATTTATCCTAAAAATAGGATTGTTGTTGACTATGGAGATATTGATGATATCATTCTCTTAACAATTATTAACAATTCTACAGGTGAAGAATCACTCAAAGAAATTGGATTCAAAACAGTGACTAAATACGATGGAACAAAAGATTTTCAATCTCTAAAGAACCTTAATCTTTCAAATGAAGAAGGATTTATAATCAAATTTTCTAACAACTTTCGAGTGAAAATTAAATTTTCTGATTATATACACCTTCATAAGATAATAACAGGAATTTCAAATGTGGCAATTTGGGAATATTTGAGTCAAAATAAACCTATTGATGAGTTATTAGAAAAAGTTCCAGACGAATTTTTTGATTGGGTAAAATCTGTACAGGCAGATCTTCAACGGAAATACAAGAATATTCTTGAGGAAGTTCAAAATTCTTTTAAAATTCTTGGTGATCGAAAGGAAACTGCTATGTATTTCCAAACGCAAAAATATCCTGGCATTTTGTTTGCAATGCTTGATTCAAAATCAATTGAACCACTCATTTGGAAATTGGTAAAACCAGAATATTCAAAGCCTTACAAAAATTACGAAGAATGAATATAGAAACAATTCAAAAGAATCATGAGAGATTTCAAAGCAAACTAAAGGGGCTCCAAGCAGAATATTTTATCTATAGTAAAGTTTGCAACAATATGATGGATATCTCAATCTGGTTTGATGGAGGAAAAAATGGAAAAACACCAGAAAAGTTAGAACAATATAAAATAACTTCTGCGGAACAGGCAAGAGAATTTGCATTGAAGCGCCTTGAAAAAATTGTAGACATTCAAAAACAAATCTCAGATCTTCAAAAAGAATACTTTGAAAACTTTATAACAGAATGGAAGTAAGTATGGCGGTCATCATGGACTGTAACAATGCAATTGGAAATGGACATCCTAAAGGATATTTCCCATGTTTCATAAAAAACCACTTAAAAAGGTTAAAGAAAATATGTACAAGGAAAATTAAAATCACTGGGAGAAAATCTTTTGAGAAAAGAAATGTATGGGAAGCCCCAGGATATGATCTTATTATTTCAAAAAGTGGATACCATAATAAAAAAGGCTCCACATTTTTAGATTTAAAAAATTGTCTCCATGTTTGTGAGCTTTTAGACATGGATATTATATTCCTTGGGGGAGAATCTATTTTCACCCAAGGAATAGAATATTGTGATAAATTATATGTCACTCAAGTACCACTGGCAATTGAAAATCCCACATGTTTTTTTCCTAAAATTGATCCAAATGAATGGAAGCTTGTAAAGGAACAAAGGGGGTTTAAAGATCTTAACAACCGAACAGACTATGTTTTCTTAGATTATGAAAGGATTGTTTAGTGGAACAATAAAAATGTTCTTTGGACATCAGGTCTTTGTGCACTAATGTCACTATCTCCTTTTTGATACACAATTGCATCATATTGAAATCTATCTCCAAGCTTATTTGGCAACTCATTTTGGAATATCAACCTTTCAATAGGAATATTATACATTTTAGCAAGTCTTGCTTTCAATAATTCTTTGCCACCAGGAATAAATTCAGGTACACCTGTTATACTATCAATACTATATTTTTTACCAGCTTCTCCTTTTTTAAATAAATCTGACCACATAGGTGTTTTCAAATCTATTTTAGATTTTATGACATCTGAATATTTGGTTGTATCTAAATCTAATTTTTTTAACTCAGATTTTTTTGCATCTTTAGAGAAATTCATTATAAAATCTTTATTCCCAGCCAAGTATTTTTCGGCATCCTTTGTATAAGCATAAGATAACACATCATAACCTTTTTCAACCAATTCATTTGTGACATCAATTGCCATTTGAAAATATTTTTTTGAAAAGAAATCTCCTGCATCATTCCATCTGATAACAAGTTTTACAGGTTTATCATCTGTTGAATCATATTGAGCTTCAAATGCTTTAATTTCTAATTCTCGTGCCATCCTTTTGTAGTACATATCAGGATGATTCAATAGAAAATTTACTCTTTGGAGTAACTTTAATATTAAACCATCATTCATGCCATATTGTCCCTTTCTGGCATAACAATAATTGATGCACTCACCTGCCTTTGGACATGTATTAATTTTATAAAATTGTTTAGAATCTTTATCAAAGATAATTGCAAATAGTGCAGGTATCCCCGTATTTAATACAATCTGTGTGCCTTCTGCAGTAGACTTCTCCATTTTTGAATTCACTTCAAAAATGCTTTTAGGTATAGCGGTTATTGCTTTGATATATTTTTCAATGTCAATGTCTAGTCCTCCTCCAGACTGCTTAGTTAAACTGTCTATTGAAGTTTTACTATGGAATGGATGAATAGTTCTAGTTGACTTAGCTTTCTCTTTATTTTTTTCTTTTCCAAAAAGCTCTTTATTTACAAGTACTTTATGTAACTCATTATTTAATTCTTGAACAAATTTATCTATATTCAAACAAGATTTATTTACATCAGAAAATTCGCCTTCCCAATCAATTTCATTTAATCTCTGATATTGTGCTTCTGTCAATATAACTTTCATATAATTTTTCTTATAAATATGTTACATTTTCAATAAGGAATATTGATTTTTTACTTTTGTCCTCAATACATACAAAATTTCCCACGGCCTTCTTTTGAACCAACTGGATTGCCTTAGAGCTGTTGGCAACCTTCCTAAAGTTTTTGCCATCATAAACCTTTCCATAGAATGCATCGGTCATACAATCGGAATACATTGCCTCAATCACTTGATTGATGTCTGTAACTTCTTCAGAAATGTTAATTGTTCCATTATCAATCTTATAGAAATTATACATGATGTTTTGAAGTGTTCTTCGGAAGATAAAATCATTATCGCATTCATCCATAAACATCGGTAAATCTAATTCAGGAACCTTATAGCCAGATTTTTTTTCATTGATAACAGCATATTTTTTTATGAAGTATTCAGCAACTCCAACAGTCATCAACAAATCAGAATGTTTAAAACTTTCAAAAGAATCTCCTAACCATCTTTTGATTGCTCCGATTGGTGTGGAACCTTCACCATTTTTACTGAAGAAAGATCTGTAATTAGAAACCAATGCAACCTTCCTGGAAAAGTTCTCAAGATACAAACTTCTTCCTTTGATTGCCGCAATCCCTCCACGCACACCAAGTCCTTCAGAAATAACTGCCAAACCATAAGAGTTAATATCCCCATTCGATTCTGCACACCCTAATTTTTTCAACATCTCCAATGCAACCTGAATATTTGCCTTTTGAGGTTTGTTCAAAAGAATGCAATCGATCAACTTCAGGCCCATATATGCAAAATATAAAACAGAATCCTCCAAAGAAGTTCTCAAAATTTCTGGTGTGGGCATTTCATCTCTTCCGTCAAGATCAATTTCCTTTTGAGAAGTCACAAAAATGGTTCCATGACAAACCCTTCCAAGCCTTCCAAACCATTGCCTCATTTCGCTTTTAGACAACTTATACTTGGCCAGCTTACTTTCACCCTTGTCCATCTGAATTCTCTTCCCAAAGCCATCAAAATAGCCGTGTGTGAGACCTTTGATTGTTATCCCTGACTGAACCATGTTTGTACAAAGATAAACGCAGGAATCGCCAAATGCTAAAGCTTCTTCCTGCTCTTCAACTTCAACCTCCCCATGAATTTGGAAGATCTTTCCTTTGAATGTTCTTGAGATTTCCATTTGAAATCTTTCAATCTCTTCTTTTCCTGCCAATCCTACAAGCACACGTCCTCCTTCTTTTGCTGCATTTGCAACAGATTGTTCTGGAGAATCAACAATAACATATTCTGTATCATACATTCTTTCTACAGGAGGAAGTGTGACAACTCCAACAGAAATACCACGTTTCTCATAATACCCTTTATACTTTGGAATGTCTAAAGTAGCCGACATCAAAACAATTTTCAATCCAGCTTCAACATAAGTCATTGCGGCATAAAGCAAAGTTTCCAAAAGTTTACCTTGCTCATGAACCTCATCAAAACATACAATTGAACCAAAAGTTAGTTTTGAACCCAGGTCTCTCATGATAAAAGAGCCTTCAGTTATATAACAAACAGGGAATGTTTTGTCCTGATCTCCTTCCCCATGAATAAACCCTGCAGTTTCTTCACCATGAATCATGTTGGCACCATTCATTGCCTCTGTTGCAAGAATCCTTCTTGGCACTGTACAAAAAACTTGCTTTCCAGAGAGCTCATAAGCATACTTCGGAACCATCATGGTTTTGCCCGAACCTGTTGGTGTGCTTATGATAGTTATTTGATTCTTTTGAATGTTTTCAACTATTTCAGACTTTATTTTTTCTATTGGAAGTTCTTTCATGAATTGTTTTTTATAAATAGTAATTTTATTTATAAAAAGTTTGATGAAAATTTGTTTTTGTGAAATCTTTAGACTACCTTTATACCGTTGTTAATTAAAATAAAAAACCTATGATAAAAATAAAAACAGAGAAAGAATTATTGAACCTTTCTACAAGAAATTTGTTATCTTATTATAGAGCTGAAAGACAAAGGTTTAATTGTGCAATGAGTGTTTGGCTGTATGGGTTTGACAGAGTTGATTATATGTGGGATTACTCTGAAGAATATGAGCTTGAAAAAATCCAATATACAGAATGGAGAAATTATTTAAATTCAATAAAAACAATTCTTAATTCAAGAGAACATATAGCTAAAAAAAATTGTTTCTTATGAAAAATAAACTTTTAAAAATCATTCCATTAGAATCAACAAGTCTTGTGGAAAATAAAACTGAACCTAAGAAGGAATTGACTCCTGAAGAAACAATCAAACTTCTTATGGAAATTGTTACTGTCTCAAGAAGGCTTGCCTATGGAGTACAAAATCATTTGAATGAAAATTCAGATGACAGTAGAATTATGATGGGGGTTCTT
>Ga0247722_10002282_pt1 | contig 10015 bp, 9 predicted proteins | sample MSEWelMarce3H_FC_FD_189094 | JGI IMG/M metagenome (GOLD analysis project Ga0247722, IMG submission 189094) | Subsurface sediment microbial communities from gas well in West Virginia, United States - MSEEL Well Study Marcellus 3H_FC | ecosystem: Environmental > Terrestrial > Deep subsurface >...
CGGTTGGACGCAACCAATATTGTGTCGCCAGTACTGAGTATTGTTACCACTGTGGATTTGGACCACCAAGATTGGCTGGGACATGATCGCGAAACCATTGGCCGGGAGAAAGCCGGTGTGTTTCGTGCTGGTTGCCATGCACTGGTGGGGGATTTACAGATGCCGGCGACCGTCGCGGCGGTTGCCACCGATTTAGGTGCGCGTTTGACTTGTGTTGGTCGTGATTACCAATTTAGTCAATCCGCTGAAGTGTTTGATTGGCAGTTTGGTTCGATACAACTGCATGGCTTGCCAGCCCCTGCGGTTCCGGTGCAGAACGTTGCGACCGCATTAACCGCTTTATCTTTACTGGATTTATTACCGAGTGAAACTGTCATTCATACCGTCCTGCGTAACTTAACGCTTGCAGGCCGGATGCAGTGGCTCAGTCGCCAACCTGCGGTCTTGCTTGATGTCGCACACAATGCGCAATCGGCGCAATATCTGGCAAGCGCAATTGACAATCTGGGGCCGCGTTACCGGCAAATTCATTTGGTGGTCGGTATGTTAAAAGATAAAGATATTCGTCAGGCTCTCGGCGCTTTTTGTGGTAAATCGCATCAGTGGCATTTGGTTTCATTGCCAGGTGTTCGCGGTGCTGATAGCAATCAGCTGTTAGAGGCCTTGCCAGCGACCGAGCAAAGCTGTCAGTATTCAGAGCTGTCCAATGTGGTCGCGCGGATACAAGCGGCGAGCGCAGATGAGTTATTTGTAGTATTTGGGTCTTTTGTCACGGTCAGCAGTATGCTGAGCTTGTGGCCACAGGAAAATGTATGACAGCAGTTTTTACCAACCGTCTGATTGGCAGTGCAATTCTAGTGATCGCCGCGGTAGTTTTTTTACCTGATTTATTAGATGGTCAGAAGCAAGTTAATAAAGATGATTTTAAGGCCATTCCAGAACGGCCAGAATTTGCCGAAGTAGCGCAACCTGCCGTGTTTAGTCAAGATCAGCACCAGGCGGCTAAAAATGCCGCAACCGCCCCGATACTTGATGACAGTCAAGCCTTGGATTTACCGCAGGCGACGAACGCAGATCTGAACACTGCGGCTCAACCTTCAGTTGATGCGGTGAATACTAATGCTGCAAACATCAACGCTACGTCATTGAACACTGATCCTGACCCGCAGCCGACCAGCAAAGAACAGATGACATCAGCTGGGCCAACGCCTGTCGAAACCACAAATATCGAAACAGCAAAATTGGCAGATCAAAAGTTGCCAACAGAAAAAGTGCCTGTCACGCCAGTTCCTGTGGAAAAAGTGGTTGAAGTAAAAGCTGAAAAACCGCTTTCACAGGCCGCTTACGTGGTTAAAGTCGGTTCATTTAGTAAAGAACAAAATGCAAATGCCTTGGTGAGTAAGTTAAAAGCAGCTGGGCACAATGCTTTTAGTCGAAAAATTGTTAATGGGCAGGGCGTGACCATGGTCAGTGTTTTGGTTGGCCCAGATTTAAAAAAAGATAAATTAGAAGCCCGTTTAATCGAGTTACAGCAATTATCGCAAGTGCCGAAATTGAGAGTCAGCAGTTATCAACCGGTCGAAAACAACTAACAGTGTTTGGTTGGTAGCAACCTCAAGTATGTTTGTTGGTTTCGCTACAGTATCGCTGGCAGTGCGGCGTGCCATTTGTTAGAATGCGCGCCGTCCTCAAGCGTCCTCTTTGGTAGCAAATGGTTTGGGTTGATTACGCCATAATGGCAATTATCGGATTATCGACACTGATCAGTCTAATCCGCGGTTTTGTGAAAGAAGCCATTTCATTGATCATTTGGGTACTGGCGTTTTTTGTTGCCAGTCATTATTACCCTTATCTTGCACCGTTTTTTTCTAATATAGACAACGCTTTAATCCGCAATGCAGTTGCTGTTGGGATTTTGTTTGTCGCTTGTCTGCTCATTGGCGGGCTCCTCAACTTCCTTATTGGTAAGCTGGTGCAATCGACCGGCCTCAGTGGCACGGACCGATTACTGGGTTTGGTATTTGGTGGCTTGCGCGGTGTATTAGTCGTCAGTGCACTGTTGTTTTTTCTTGATGCATTTACGCCTTCAGCAAGCTCTGAATGGTGGAAGACATCAATCTTAATCCCCGAATTTGATTTTATCATTGAGTGGTTTTTCACCTATCTGAAAGACAACTCTAGTTTTATGCAACAGACTTCTGTTCTGACGAGGTAAGGCTTCATGTGTGGTATTGTTGGTATCGTAGGTAAATATCCGGTCAATCAGGCGTTGTATGACGGTCTTACCGTTTTACAACATCGCGGTCAGGATGCTGCCGGCATAGTCACTGTGGACGGAAATCGTCTGCGTTTACGCAAGGCGAATGGACTGGTTAAAGACGTGTTTGAAGCGCGTCATATGCAGCGTCTGGCCGGAAATATTGGTATCGGACATGTGCGTTATCCAACCGCGGGTTCTTCTAGCACTGCTGAAGCCCAGCCGTTTTACGTCAATAGTCCATTTGGTATCGCACTGGCTCACAATGGCAATTTAACGAATGCCGATGAAGTAAAAAGCCAACTGTTTAATGACGCGCGCCGCCATGTGAACACCAGCTCTGATTCAGAAGTGTTACTCAATGCATTTGCGCACGAACTGCAATGTGACAATTCGTTGCATTTAGTGCCGGATGCTATTTTCCGCGCTGTGGCCAACGTGCATCGTCAAGTCCGCGGTGGTTACGCGGTCGTTGCACTGATTATCGGCCATGGTTTAGTTGCCTTTCGCGACCCAAATGGTATTCGTCCGTTGGTGATGGGAAAACGGGAAACTGACTTGGGCACAGAATATATGGTTGCCTCTGAAAGTGTCGCCTTAGATGCCGACGGCTTTACCGTTCTGCGTGATGTGATGCCAGGGGAAGCGGTATATATTACTCAAGACGGTCAGTTGTTTAGCCAGCAATGCGCAGAAAACCCGACCTATACACCGTGTATCTTCGAATATGTCTATTTTGCTCGGCCGGATTCAACCATTGATAACGTGTCGGTGTATGCTTCACGGGTGAACATGGGGAAAAAGCTTGGTCAGAAGATCAAGAAAGAATGGGCGCATCTAGATATTGATGTGGTGATCCCAATCCCCGAGACCAGTAATGACGCCGCGTTGCACATCGCGCATGAGTTGGGCCTGCAGTATCGCCAAGGTTATGTGAAAAACCGTTACATTGGCCGTACTTTTATTATGCCGGGTCAAGGTGAGCGGAAGAAATCGGTAAAACGCAAACTCAATGCGATTAAGCAAGAATTCAAAGGCAAAAACGTGTTGCTGGTGGATGACTCCATTGTCCGCGGCACTACTTCAGGTCAGATTATTGACATGGCCAGAGAAGCAGGCGCAAGTAAGGTATATTTTGCCTCTGCTGCGCCAGAAATTCGCTTTCCAAATGTTTACGGTATCGACATGCCTTCAGCCAATGAGTTAATTGCTCATGGCCATGACGTGGACACTATCTGCAAGATGATCGGCGCTGATGGTTTAATTTTTCAATCACTTGAAGATTTGATTGCAGCAGTGCGTGAAGAAAATCCAGAGCTTAAAAAGTTCGAGACCTCGGTGTTTGACGGTGTGTATGTCACCAATGACATTACGCAGGATTACCTGAATCGCTTAGATGCGTCACGTAGCGAAGATGCCAAATCTGAAAAAGCTGCGACCATGGCTGCAGGTCTAGAACTGCACAACGAAAGTTAATTCGGCAGACTGCCAGATAAAACAAAGGGAGCTTTCGGCTCCCTTTTTCGATCTTAAAACAATGAATGCTGGGTTAATGCGTAAAGACTGGCGAAAACCCTGAGCTCCATAAAATTGCAGTTGCAGTCAAAATGCAGACTAACAGAATCAAGCCGCAGGTAACTACCGAACTGGCGTAGATGAAACCGCGCTCTTCTGGAATATGCATCAGGATTGGGACTCCGACATACAGCAGATAAACTGAGTAAGATAAGCCTGCCAGACCAACCAGCATAACAAACCAGAGTTCAGGGTATAGCGAAGCAAGACCAACCATAAACAATGGTGTTGATGTGTATGAAGCTAATTCTAGCGTTTGGGTATAGGTCGGTTCGGAGCCAAATGTATGTGCCATCCAGTGCGCGAGATACGCTAGCGCAAACACTCCGGCAATCAATGCAATGTACATTGCAACAGCTAACAGTGCTGCGCTGTCTGAAGTCAGCCGGATTGGCTCCCCAACACCGATACTCCAGCCAATGTTGACGGCGGAATAATATGCACAACAGGATGGAATCAGTGCAACGAGTAAAATGTGAGTTAAGCTGTATTTTAGGCTTTCGTGGCGGTTATCAATAGTATGCCACTCTTCTTTCGGATGAGCGTATAAGCCCCATAAGTGATTTAGAATCATTTTCGTTATCCTTGTCTACTGCTACAGGTGAGGTCTCAGAGTGACAACGGAACACTCGTAATAAAGGTATGGCTAACAGTTGTGCTGTCGTCAAGTGAGTAGAAAAAGAATCGCGGTTGTTAGTGGAACTATTCTGTAGGGCAACCGCTGTGGAATTTAAAATCCGTATCAGGACTTTGGATTAATTCTGCTTCTATCTGCAGGAAATGCTGTAGGCGTGGTGTGATGTCTGTTTTGGAAATTTGCCGAGCCAGCGTCAGATAGTCTTCGAAATGGCGGGCTTCCGAGCGTAATAGCGATAAATAAAACTGACCCAGTTCGCTATCCACGGCCTCTGCAAGCGCAGCAAATCGTTCACATGATCGCGCTTCAATCAAAGCGCCACATATTAATTTGTCGACTAAAATTTGCGGCTCATGTGTTTTACAAGCGCTGATTAGTCCCTTGGCATAACGGCCAGCACTGATATTGGTATACGTGATCCCACGACTGTTCATGATTTCCAGCACTTGATAAAAATGGTGTAATTCTTCGCGGATGAGCAGCACCATTTTTGCGATGATGTCATCGCTATAAGCAACATCTGCCCGGCCTGCCAAATCTCTGCTTAATTTGACGCTGTTACGCAAGGCAGCGGCATCGCCGATAAAGCGATAAGCGAAATCTTCAAACGGTTTTAACCAGTCTAATAATGCCATTGAGCCGTCTTTATCTACTGCATATTTGCGCAGTAACAACATCGCGGTTTGTGCCGCTTTAAGCTCGCAAAGTAAATGATCTTGAAGCAATACCGGCAACTGCTCGGGTTGGCGCGCCTTATCGATCCATGCTGGTGGCGTTGGGCACAACAAAAACTGGTGAATTGGAGCGAGCAGTTCTGCGTAGTTCATTGCGGTCTCAGTTACTTCGTTTTCAGGCGGTCTGATCGGTAGATTTGGATGGCAGTGCAGCAAAGTGCAAATGCCAACCCGCGTGGCTCACTTCAAGATAGGCACTTTGGTTATACCAATCGCCGAGCACATAACGCCATGCTTCGCGACCATCTTGCAGTTGCAACTGATGGACGGCTGGTCTATGGGTATGCCCATGGACCAGATGTTGCACCTGGTGCTGTGCCATGACCCGCGGAACTTCAGTCGGGGTGACGTCCATGATCATCGATGATTTCGCCATTTTGTCACTGGTACTGACCCGGCGGGCTTTGCGTCCTAAGTGCTGGCGATACCATAGCGGTGTATGCAAAATCAGCCATTGCCACCAAGGCTGATCCCACCAGCGGCGGAATTTCTGATAACCGAGATCCAGCGTGCATAAACTGTCGCCATGCATCAACAATGTTGGGGTGCCATAAAAGTCGACAACCGTGTGCGGCGCCAATAATTGCATACCAGATTGATGGGCATAGTGCTGTTTCAGCAAGAAATCGCGATTGCCATGACAGAAGTAAACTGGAATGCCATAACTCGTCAGTGTATGGATCGCCGCCGCAACCTCTGCTAGTAGTGGCTCCGGATTATCATCGCCAATCCAAACTTCAAATAAATCACCGAGAATATATAACGCATCGGCTTTGCGGGCGCGATCTGCCAAAAAATGCAGAAAGGCCTGAGTGATATCAGGCCTGTCCGGACTTAAATGCAGATCGGCGATCAGCAGGGTCGAGCGATCAGCCATGTAATTCGGCTTTCTCAAGGACCACGTTGTCTACTGGCACATCGGCGTGACCAAATTTACGGCCGGTGGCAACACCACGGATTTTTTCAATCACGTCCATGCCTTCAATCACTTCACCAAACACGCAATAACCCCAGCCGCTGGCATTTTTGCCGCTAAAATTCAGAAAGCTGTTGTCAGCGACATTGATAAAGAATTGGCAAGTTGCTGAGTGTGGGTCGTTGGTACGAGCCATGGCGATAGTGCCTTTTTTATTCGCAACGCCATTATCTGCTTCGTTCTGGATTTGGCCTTTGGTAGATTTCTGTTCCATTTCAGCAGTAAAACCACCGCCTTGGATCATAAAACCGTCGATGACCCGGTGGAAAATGGTGCCATCGTAGAAGCCTTCAGCGACATAAGATTTGAAGTTTTCGACAGTTTTTGGTGCCTTGTCCGCGAACAACTGTAATTTGATAACGCCAAAATTTGTATGAAAAGTAACCATGATGCTTCCTCGAAAAAAAATTTGCGCTAGTGTACCCGAAGCTGCACGGAACACAAAGCAAGGATAGCTCAGGCCGTTCGCTGGTGTTACACTATCTCTTTTTCTCGGCCCAATGCCACCCTGATTTTTTCATCTATTGAGGACTCTATGCTACAAATTTACAACACACTGACCCGCCAGAAAGAACAATTTAAACCTTTGGTCCCCGGTAAAGTCGGTATGTATGTTTGTGGCATTACTATTTACGATTTCTGTCACGTCGGACACGCGCGGACTTATGTTGCGTTTGATGTGATGAACCGTTACCTGCGTTTCTCTGGGTATGACGTTACCTATGTCCGCAATATCACCGATGTCGATGACAAAATTATTCGTCGTGCCAACGAAAACGGTGAAAGTTGTGATGCGCTGACGGCGCGTTATACCGAAGCCATGCATGCCGATTTTCAAGCACTCAACTTGTTACCGGCGGATATCGAGCCGCGCGTCACCACGCATATGAGTGAAATCGTGGCATTAATTGCCACATTGCTGGAAAAAAAGCATGCCTATATCGCTGCTGACGGCGATGTATTGTTTGATGTCAGTACCTTTGCTGAGTATGGCCAGCTTAGCCAGCAAAATTTGGATATGTTGCAAGCTGGAGCGCGGGTTGAGATTGACCAAGCTAAAGATGACCCATTAGATTTTGTGCTGTGGAAAATGGCTAAGCCTGGCGAGCCAAGTTGGTTATCTCCGTGGGGCGCGGGTCGTCCCGGCTGGCATATCGAGTGCTCGGCGATGAGTGCCAAACACTTAGGAGCTCATTTTGATATCCATGGTGGCGGTTCAGATTTACAGTTCCCGCACCATGAAAATGAAATTGCTCAAAGTTGCTGCGCGCACGGTACCAAGTATGTGAATACTTGGATCCACACCGGTATGGTGCAGGTTGATAAGGAAAAAATGTCCAAATCGTTGGGCAATTTCTTTACTGTCAAAGACGTACTGGCCGAATATAACCGCGAATCGGTGCGCTATTTCCTGATCTCCAGCCATTATCGCAGCCAGCTGAACTACTCAACTGAAAATTTGTTGCAGGCACATGCGGCTCTTGGGCGCTTGTACACAGCGTTGCGTGGGGTGACCGCTGCAACAGAGGTCAGTCTTGATAATGACTATGTGCGTCAATTCAACGCGGCGATGGATGACGATTTTAATACTGCGTTGGCATTACCGGTATTATTTGAGCTGGCTCGTGAGATCAACAAAGCGAAAACTGAAGATGCAGTGAAAGCGGCTGAGCTTGCTGCATTGCTGATTAAACTCGGTGAGATCCTTGGTGTACTGCAAGGTGATGCTGAGAGTTTCTTACAAGCGGGTGGTTCAACTGATGATGTTGCCGAAATCGAGGCATTAATCGCAGATCGGAACGCCGCCAGAGCGGCAAAAGATTGGGCTGCGGCTGACGCTGCGCGCGCCGCGCTGACTGCGAAAAATATCGTTGTGGAAGACAAAAATGGTGTCACGACCTGGCGTCGCGGTTGAGGCAATAAACGAAGATCGCTGGGGCGACTTTCGCTGAACTGTTGACAGCACGAGTATCTAAAAAGGCCTGCCAAAGCAATGTCGCAGGCCTTTTTTATGGTGCTCAGGAAGCGGACCACAAAAAATGCCAGTTAGATTATCTGACTGGCATCTTAGTAAACACTGAATTGCTAAGCAAAGCACTGTGACTTACATATCATGGAATTGCTCACAGGCTTCCAGCGTATTTTCAATGAGGCAGGCGACGGTCATTGGACCAACACCACCGGGAACCGGTGTAATAAAACGGGCATGCTGCACTGCTTTGTCGAACTCAACATCACCAACCAGTTTGCCGGAATCTAAACGATTGATACCAACATCAATCACTAAAGCGCCCGGTTTCACCCAATCGCCGGGAATAAATTCCGGTTTACCCACAGCAACAACTAATAAATCGGCTCGGCGCACTTGTTGTTCCAAGTTTTTAGTGAACTTATGACAAACTGTTGTGGTACAGCCCGCCAATAACAGCTCCAGCGCCATCGGGCGGCCGACAATGTTAGAAGCGCCGACAACCACAGCATCCATGCCTCGGATTTGCACACCGGTGGATTGAAGCAGTTTAATGATACCTTTGGGTGTACATGGACGCAGTGCTGGCATCCGCTGTGCTAAACGACCGATATTATATGGGTGGAAGCCATCAACATCTTTCAGTGGATTGATTCGCTCTAGGATAGTTGAGGCATCAAGCCCGGCCGGTAATGGCAACTGAACTAAGATGCCATCGACAGTGCTGTCGGCATTCAGTTGGTCGATCAGGTCAAATAATTGCTGTTGAGTCGTGTCGGCCGGTAAATCATGTGAAGACTGAATAAATCCTACTTCTTCACATGCTTTACGTTTACTGCCGACATAGACCTGTGACGCAGGATCGGCGCCAACTAATACGACGGCAAGCCCAGGCGCTCTTTTGCCGGCAGCGAGCCGCTGCTGTACGCGTAAAGCGACCTGGTTACGAGTTGCTTGAGCGATTGCTTTTCCATCGATAATTTGCGCTGCCATGTCATCTGCCTGTGATCTGAAAATGATACAAAGATGTATTTTCTCACAGCAAGGCGTATCGCGCCAAGTCAAATGCCGGAACCACTTCAATTTGTTGATATTTACAGCAATTTGCTGCTGAATTGTGCGAATAATATGTGATGGGTTCAAATAATAGGCAAACGAATCAAAACGACAAAAAATTGTTTGACGCTTTGGGAGTCGGGTTGTAAGATTGCGCCCCGTTGCACTAGTGTAACGAAGTCGGTGATTAGCGCAGCTTGGTAGCGCACTTGGTTTGGGTCCAAGGGGTCGCAAGTTCGAATCTTGCATCACCGACCATCTTTAAGTAAAGGCTTCTGTGGCCGCGCGTTGTGCGTCCGTAGCTCAGCTGGATAGAGCAACGGCCTTCTAAGCCGTGGGTCATAGGTTCGAGTCCTATCGGACGCGCCATTTACTTAAAGAGAACGTTGAAGTCAGCGGTGGCTGTAGCTCAGTTGGTAGAGCCCCGGATTGTGATTCCGGTTGTCGTGGGTTCGAGCCCCATCAGCCACCCCAATTCAGCGTGTAAGTTGGTAAAGAAGAAAAAAATGTCGGTGATTAGCGCAGCTTGGTAGCGCACTTGGTTTGGGTCCAAGGGGTCGCAAGTTCGAATCTTGCATCACCGACCATCTTCTTAGAGCCCGCATTAGCGGGTTTTTTCGTTTCTGATTCCCGCATAATTGTCTTGCTGTTTATCTCTGTCGTGTCATGCCAGCCGTGCTGATTGTCGAAGACTTTGCTTCTAGGGCAGGGGAGCATTCGTCTTGTGCCGCGTTTGGCGGTATCTTTGAGTTCCGCACCGGAGTTGCAGCGCTTGCGCCGCATTTTAGATAGTAAAAAGCCGGCATGTAGC
>Ga0247722_10002283_pt1 | contig 10014 bp, 10 predicted proteins | sample MSEWelMarce3H_FC_FD_189094 | JGI IMG/M metagenome (GOLD analysis project Ga0247722, IMG submission 189094) | Subsurface sediment microbial communities from gas well in West Virginia, United States - MSEEL Well Study Marcellus 3H_FC | ecosystem: Environmental > Terrestrial > Deep subsurface >...
AAAAAAATACTACGCAACATCATACTCGCTTTCATTTGTTTGTTGGGGGTTTTCAATACAAATACGTTGAAAGCCCAGCCAGTATTGGCTTACCAGCAGGTAACTTCTGGCTTAACCAATCCGGTAGATGTGGTAGCGGCCCCCGTAGATGGTCGGCTCTTCATCGTTCAGCAAAATGGAATTATCCGTATTTGGAATGGCACAGCGCTCTCAGACTTTATCAACCTCAACTCGGTATTAACTTCTCCATTGGGCGGTGAACAGGGCTTGTTGAGCATAGCTTTTCACCCCGATTATAATACCAATCGCTACTTTTTTGTGTGGTACACCAACTCAACAGGCGCTGTGACACTGGCGCGGTATAGAAGAAATCTAACCAATCCAGACATAGCCGATCTGTCGAGTGCACAGGTATTGTTAACAATTGCCAAGCCGGGCTCTCCTTATTTTACCAACCACAACGGCGGTAAAATTAATTTTGGAGCCGATGGGTTTTTGTACATCAGTACTGGCGATGGAGGAAGCGGTGGCGATCCTTTCAATAATGCCCAAAATGGGGCCTCCTTGTTGGGGAAGATGTTGCGGATAGATGTGAATAGCTTTGCAACGTCATCTCCTCTTTACGACATCCCGCCAACCAATCCTTTTTTGGCTCCGGGCGATGGTATCCTGGATGAAATTTATGCTACCGGTTTGCGCAATCCCTGGCGTTGGAGTTTCGACCGCGCCAACGGCGATATGTGGATCGGCGATGTGGGACAGGGAGTATGGGAAGAAGTAAACTGGTTGCCTGCAGGAAGCCAGTCAGGCGTTAACTTCGGCTGGAGTTGCTATGAAGGTGCCAACAATTACAACGGCGGATGTAACCCGGTTTTGACCGACACCGTAGCCCCTGTTTTTCAATATGGTCACAATGGTACCACAGGCGGCTTTTCTATTACGGGTGGTTACGTGTACCGCGGGACAGAGTTTCCTGCTTTACAAGGTTACTATATCAGTACCGATTATGTTTCCACCAACCTATGGCTCATCAGACCCAACGGAGTAGGCGGTTTCACGAGCATTCAGCAGTCGGGTGTGTTGAACAATATTTCGTCTTATGGCGAAGGGGCAGACGGCACATTGTATGCTGTGCGCCGTTCAAACGGCACTTTGTACAAAGTAATTGTAACGGCAGTGTTGCCAGCAACTTTAGAATCGTTTACAGGTAAACCAGCGGCGGGTTTTAACCAATTGCGCTGGAACAGCTTGACGGAAATAAATACGCAATCTTATTTTATTGAATACAGCAGCAATGGCGTTTCTTTTACCCGTGTGGGTGAAGTGGCTGCAACAGGAATCGCTACAGGTTCATCGTACGAGTTTAAACACAGCGTAGTGCAGGGCGGAACGGTTTATTATAGATTAGCGATTGCCGATGCAGATGGCAGTGTGCGTTATTCGGAAGTCATTACCCTCAATAGCGGCAACGGTGCAGCCATCAAGATATGGCCGAATGTGATCAGTAATGGGCTATTACAGGTAGAATCCAGCGAAACCATTCAGCAGGTAGAACTCATCAACAGCAATGGTGCCGTGGTTTTCCGCCAGCGTAACTTAAACAACACAGGAAGGTTTAATACCAACTTGCCAGCATTGTCATCAGGTATTTACTTGGTACGTTTTTTTGTGAACAACAAAACTTTTCAAGAAAAAATTGTGATACAATAGTTTACTCCAGCAGTGTGTGAAAGCCCCTCGATTTGCAAGTGTTGGGGGGCTTTTTCTTGCGGGTTATTGTAGGCCTTAACTTAATGATCATTTCAAAATTAATTTGAAATAAATTTTTCAACGAGTTGGCGGGAATAGAAATCGCAACAGTTTTTAAGACGATAAGTCTATTATATCCTATACCAAACGCTCTTGAAAAAGGAGGTTAGCAAACCAATAACTCACAACCTGATCTTCACACCACCGTTTACCACAAACCCATCTACTGGTGCATAAATGTCTCTGAATGTCGGATTGTTTATACTGCCTGTAAAAATAGTATCAAACCGGGTTTGCCTGCTGTCTGTAAAATTTTCGAAGTTGATAAAAACAGAAAAATGTTCCCATACTTTTTCACCCATCAATCCAAAAGTCCAGAACGACTTACCCTTGCTACCATCGTTAATTTTTTGTGCGCTAAAATAATACGCTTCTAGTCCAATCTTTAATTGCTCGTCCTTTTCATACATCAACACATTGTTGAGCCGATGCCGGGCAGTTAAAGGAAACCAACTTTTTACATCATTAAAATTACTGTTTACGTCTGCATAAGTGTAACCAACAAACAGTTTAAAATCGCTGTATCCCAGTTTTAAATTTGTTTCCATGCCCTTGCTATCTACGCTGCCATTTGCATTCAAAAACTGAAAGCCGTTACCCGCAGCCGTTAGTTCCAAGGGATTTTGTAACCGCGTATAAAAAAACAACTGGTTGATGCTAAGCTCCCATTCGCCCAACTGGGTGCGGTAGTTAACATCGAAGTTCATGCCTGCAGATCGCTCATTTGTTGTTAGCTCGCTGTTGATGGGTAGGATACGTTGAAACTGGGTTTGTTCAGACGCTTCGTTAAATACTGTTGGTGTTTTGTATCCAAGGCCGCCGCCTAGCCGAAAAGTGAAGCTGGGCGATGCTTTTAGCATGGCAGAAATGCGCGGTAATAACACTGTTCCAAAATTGGTAACATGATCTGCACGAAGCCCCGTTTCTACAGAAAAAGTGGGGGAAGCTGTGTAAGTATTTTGCACAAAAACACCCAAGGTGTTATATTGGTAATTCCGCAAAACAGAATCGGTGAGTGGTTCTTCTTTAAAATCGTCGGTTAAAAAATTAGCGCCCACTATCCAATCCATTCGTTGGCCATTGTTGTGGTAAGTAAATTCTGAGAATGTAGATTGCTGTAATCCTTTGAACCGGTGTGTAGGAATGTCAATCCCTCTATCGAACCTGCTGTAACTATTTTTTACATTTATTTTAGAACGTTCGTTGATGGTATGCGTAAGCTGTGCCTGTGTGGTAATACGTTTTGTATTGTTCTTTTCGAAAAAACTGGGAGTTCCATTTTTTATAAAAGCCATGCTTCCTCCAATTCTACTTTCTTGAATGTAGCCGAACCCAACATCTAGGTTTGTTTTTTTACCGTACCAAAAAATGCGCGGCTGTACAGTCGTTCTTTCAAATTTTGGAATTGCGGTAAGCCCTATATCTGCCGGATCGTAAGGCTTGCCCGTATTTCTGGAAGCTGCTACTGTAACGCCCCATTTATTAAAGCGCTCACTGTAAAAACTACTGAGGTCGAGGCCGCCAGCAGAAGTGCCATTGGCCATAAAATCCAATACCCTTTTTTCGGTAGGTGTTTTAGAAACCAGATTCACTAAGCCCGCAATAGCGCCTGCACCGTAAAGAGTAGAAGTAGCTCCTTTAATGACTTCAATTTGTTTTAAATCGAGAGGGGCTACCTGCATCAAACTAAGTCCACCCGAAAACCCAGCATACAATGGAAAGCCATCCCTCAACACCTGTGTATACCTGCCATCTAACCCTTGTATTCTTATGCTTGAGTTGTAAGAAGTGGCAGAAGTTTGTTGCGTTTGAATACCTGTGCTTTCGTTGAGCAACATTCTAATATCGCCAGGCTTCATGTTGGCTTTCTCTGCTAGTTCTTCACCAGAAATTATTTCAACCCTGGTTGGTAAATCGCTGATGGTTCTGCTGTTTCGGGTAGCTGTAACCATCACTTCTTCTTCGGCTTCTTCCTCCAACTGTTCTAAAAGAACCAACTGCACTTCATCGGTAGACTGTGGGACTACTATGCTGATTTCTACTGGTTCATAGCCAACAAAGGATACAACGATTTGGTAAGTTCCTGCCCCAATATTTGAAAAAGAAACAATACCAGCACTGTCTGCGATAGCCGTTTTATTGAGTGCTTTGATGCGCGCGCTTGCGCCATACAATGCAGCTACATCTTCTTTGTTTTGTATGCGCAATTTTATGTTATGCTGGGCATACAAAACGCAAGTAAAAAAGAGAGCAAAAAAACAAGCAATAAACTTCTTCATGTAACAATAAAATTGAATGATAATTAAAATGGAAGATATTAACATTGGATTGAAAATGGTGTTTTGCTAGAATTGTTTCTAGAATAAGGGTTGATTCAATTCAATTTTATTAAATCGTTCGTCTTTTATAAAACAGCGGTAGGCCAGATGCAAACCGCGCAGAAAAACTATCTTTTACATTGCTGTACAATTGCTCCATCAGCTCTGTGAGTGTAAAGGTAGCATCGACCAAAATTAGCAAGAGGTTTAGCTTGATCTGTTCATACTTTTCCAGATCAATACAAACGTTTTGGTAATTATGTAACACCGCTTCGGTTAACTTTACGCTTCAAACATTAAACATGTCATACAATATCATAGAATTCAAGGCTAAAGTAGCAGATCCGGAAAAACTAGAAACCATTTTAAAAAGTTTGCAACCCCTGTTTAAAGGAGAAGATCATCAGATAGATACTTATTTTACGGTGAAAGAAGGCCGCCTTAAATTACGAGAAGGCAATATTGAAAATGCACTCATCTGGTACCTTCGTCCAAACGATGCCAGCGCCAAACTTTCACAAGTATTGCTTTACAAGCATGAGCCAGACCTGGCATTAAAAGAAATTTTATTCAAAGTACACGAGGTAAAAGTGGTGGTTGATAAAAAACGCCGCATCTATTTTATAGACAATGTAAAGTTTCATTTTGATGAAGTGCAAGGACTGGGAAAATTCATTGAAGTAGAAGCAATAGACCACAATGGAGAATTAGGAATCGAAAAAATACAGGCACAATGCGATCATTACGCATCCTTGTTTCAAATAACTACCGAAGATTATGTGGCCATTTCGTACAGCGATTTGTTGATGAATTTGCAAAATAATATACACTGACAGTTGGCAGGGAAATACACTTTGGGTTACAACTGGTAGCCATTTTATTAATAGCAAATACCCACAGCAATTTGTAACTTGCTTATATAAAGCAAACAGGATGGATACAAACACTGAATTAAAATTGGCGGTATTAATAGATGCAGACAACGTTCCTTATGCCAACATCAAAGGTATGCTTGAAGAGATAGCCCGATACGGCACTCCAACGTTTAAAAGAATATATGGCGACTGGACAAAACCCACCCTCAGCGGATGGAAAACCGTGTTGCTGCAAAACGCCATCACCCCAATTCAACAGTACAGTTATACCAGCGGAAAAAACTCATCCGATTCAGCACTTATCATAGATGCCATGGATATTTTATACACCGGCAATGTAGATGGATTCTGCATTGTGAGCAGCGACAGTGATTTTACAAGACTGGCTACGCGGCTGAGAGAAGCGGGTAAAAAAGTGTTTGGTATTGGCGAACAAAAAAACACCCGCCGCATTTATAGCCGCCTGCAATAAATTTATTTTTATTGAAATTCTACACAAAGAACAGAAAGACGATGTGCCTGTAAAAAATGCGCCCAAAAAGAGCAGCAGAAAAACAGCAGACAAGGACAACAGTGCTTCGCAAAGCCTATTGCTTAAAAAGTTGGTGATCAATAGCATCAACGATTTGGCAGAAGAAGACGGGTGGGTTTTTCTGAGTACACTCGGTAATCACATCATTAAAAAAGATCCGAGTTTCGATCCTCGAAATTATGGGTTTAAAAAATTGGTAGACATCATCCGAAACATACCTGGCATTGAGATTGAAGAAAGAACCAGTGGCAAAAACAGTGTGGCGCATTTGTGGGTGAGCTTAAAATAGCATCTACGTTTTAAACCAAACCGATGTGTTGACAAAAATTAAAACGATCGCAATTCAATACTTCGAACTCAGCTGCTGGCTGGGAGCACTGTTGTATTTGGCATTGATAGACCCCGCGGCCAACGATCATTTTCAGCTTTGTGTGTTTAAGTGGTTGGGATTTTCTTTTTGTCCGGGTTGCGGTTTGGGACATGCTGTTTCCTGGTTGTTGCATGGTAATTTTCACCTGTCATGGGAAGAACATCCACTCGGCATTTTCGCGCTGCTCATTCTTATTCACAGAATATTTATTCTTTTAAAAAATAATTTTAACCCCAAAAAACATACCGCTCATGTACAACGACCGTAACAGTATTATTTTAAACATGATTCCAGACATTACCCCAGAGGAATTAATGTATGTAAATAATCTTACCAAAGAATACAATTCCGATCAGTTACAGCAGTTTGCCCTCATTTTCAGAACCAAAAGAAAGGATCCACAAACGATTTTGTTAACCTGCTTACTCGGATTGGTATGTTTTGCAGGCATTCACCGTTTTTTGATTGGTCAAATAGGGATGGGTATATTATTCTTACTTACTGGAGGCTTGTGCCTCATCGGCACCATTGTAGATGCTATCAACCATAAGAAATTAGCATTTGAATACAACCAGGAAATGATTGCAGAATCTATTGCGCTCATCAGAATGCAGAACAACATGCGTTCTTAGTCTTCAATTATGCTTTCCAAAACGCCGCATTGTTTTAAAAAGGCGATCTCTTTACCAGAGATCGCCTTTTTAATTTTTAACTGACGTTCCTTTATTTTTTATTCATTTCCGCGTAATCAAAAACCAGGTTGCAGAAAGTTACAACGCCTAATTTTAGGGAGACATCTTCGAGAATAAATGAAGGTGTGTGGTGAGGGCCTGCTGTTGTAGGGTCTTTGCCTTTGGGCATTCCGCCAAGTCTAAAGTATAAGCCTGGAACCTGTTGTGCGAAGAATGAAAAGTCTTCTGCGCCAGTGATTGCGGGAACCAACAATACATTTTCTGCCCCGGCCGATTTTTGCATAGAAGGCAGCATTTGGTTGGTGAGTGCTATATTATTAAACGTAACGGGATAATGATTTTGATAAGGTATTTCTACTACCGCCGTGGCTCCTGCCGCTTCGGCAGTTTTTTCGACAATCTGTTTTATTCTGCTAAAAATGAGTGCTTCATCTTCGTTAGAAAAGGATCGTACATCTCCCAGCATTTCTACTTCTGAAGGAATGATGTTATGGCGAATACCGCCATGTATAGACCCCACAGTAACCACCGCAGCATTCTGGGTTAAATCTACATTTCTGCTCACGATGGTTTGTAAACTGTTTACAATTTGTGCAGCAACCACAATGGGATCTACAGCGGACCATGGCTGTGAGCCATGACTTGGCTTGCCTTTTACGGTTATTTTAAAGTCGCCTACACCTGCAAAAGTGCCTGCTGGTTTGTAAGAAAGTTTTCCCGTTTCTAACAATGAATTTAAGTGCAAGCCAAATATCACCTCTACTTTAGGGTTTTCCAATACCCCCTCTTTTATCATTAAAGCGGCACCACCCTGTTCGCCTTTTGGTACACCCTCTTCGGCAGGTTGAAAAATAAATTTAATGGTGCCCTTCAATTCTTTTTTCATTTTAGAAAGCACTTCTGCAACCCCCATGAGGATGGCCGTGTGCCCATCGTGACCGCAAGCATGCATCACGCCTGTTTCTTTGCCATTGTAAATGGCTCTTACCTTGGAGGCATAGGGAAGGCTGTTCACTTCTTCTACCGGCAAGGCATCAATATCTGCACGCAGTGCAATGACTGGTCCGGGTTTGTCGCCTTTCAAAATACCCACAACACCGGTTATGGCCACCTGTGTAGTAACTTCTAAACCCAACGCTTTTAAATGTTTGGCAATAATGCCAGCGGTTCTGGTTTCGCGGTTGCCTAGTTCGGGGTTTTGGTGAAAATCTTGTCGCCATGCAATTACTTTCTGTTCTATTTGCGCAGCATTTTTGGAGATCATCTCCGATATATTTCCTGTTTGTGCAACCGCACAGATCGATAAAATACAAAACAGCAGAGTGGTAAAAGTGCCTTTCATTGTATGAATTGTTTTTAACTTCAAGTTACAACGTTTGATGTTTTCCTTGTCTATATTTTTAAGGTTGATTTGTTGCAGGAGGCACAACTTGCTATCATTTGCTTGTTGGGCAAGAAATAAGCCCTGAAGAACCAATATTAATTCGGGGTTGGAATCTCTTCTTCCAGCATAATATGCGCGTGCTTGTCGAAATACGTACAAGTCATTGATGCCATATCTACCGTCCATTTTTGTACGCCTGTTTGGGCGCACTGGTTACAAAATGTTGGGTAATCGGTTTGGCCGCGTTGGTGATTTTTGAGATAATGTTTAAACCGTTCTTTGTCACTAATGTTGGCAATGTTTATCCTTGCATAGCGGGAGGCTGATTTAACCTGAAAATCGGCTTCTCCAAAATATACGGTACGACCATTGTTTACAAAGCAGTCGTATTTCTTCATCCCCATTTGAATCAGATCCTGGATGTACCTTGGAAAATCGGCCCCGGATGCTACTTTTTCATGGGCTGCTTTGATGTCGTTCAATTCAAATGTCATCTACAATACTTTATGCAAAAGTGAAGCATTTATTTTAAATGAAGGCATACAGTTTGTAAGGAGAATGCTTTACTACCAAAACAAAAGGAACGCATCCATCCATTTTAACCTTTACGACGCATCCTCCCCAAGCCCCATGATTAAATTGGGCTCATACCCCTTTTGCATCAGGTAATTCCGGAGTTTGGTCTTTTTCACAAAATGATTTTTTTCGCCTTTTAGTAAACGCAACTTATCGGCCGCCAGCTTTTGCAGCGTTTTTTCGTAGTCGGCTTCCTTTATAGAAGCCAGCGCCTTTTTAATACAATAGGCACTTACCCTTTTTTGCTGCAACTCGTATTTAATTTTTACCCTTCCCCACTGCTTCATCCTAAATTTCCCGCCCGCAAAAGCCATGGCATACCGCTCCTCGTTGAGGTAATTTTCCTCAATGAGCCGGCTTAGCAACTCTTCCACCTCAGCTTTGTACAGGCCAAAGCCGTACAATTTATCGCGGGTTTCGGCGTGGCTCCGCTCTTGGTAACCACAATAATGCTTTATTTTTTGCCAGGCTTTTTCAACACCTATATTTAATGGCCGCATGCTTTTTTCGTTGGTTTGGCAAATTACAGCATTATACAAGGCCACAAACAAAGGCCGAGGTGCTTTATTTTTGGTATTTTATCAGCCAACTAAAAAATACTATCTTGTTGTCATTATCAAAGAATTTATATTTGACCTTCAATTTTTAAGACTTATGAAGTTTATCGTTTCTTCTTCAGCATTGCTGAAACAACTGCAACAGATCAGCGGCGTTATCAACGCAAACACCGTTTTGCCCATTCTGGAAGATTTCCTTTTTGAGATAGAAAAAAACAAATTAACCGTGGTGGCTACCGATCTGGAAACAGTCATGAAAGTACACCTGGATATCGAAGCCAAAGACAGCGGAAAAGTATGTATACCTGCTAAAATTCTACTCGATTCGCTTAAAAATATCCCGGAACAACCGCTCACTTTTACCATCGATAAAAACTTCGGTGTAGAATTAACCAGCGACAACGGTAAGTACAAAGTGATGGGCGAAAATCCAGATAATTTCCCCAAAGAACCGGCTGCAGATGATGCCAACAACTTCACCATGACGTCTTCTTCTTTGCTGACGGCCATCAACAAGTCAATTTTTGCTGTGAGCAACGATGACCTCCGCCCAGCCATGACGGGTGTATTTTTTGAACTCGATACTAAAGGCATCAGCTTTGTTGCTACCGATGCACACCGTCTGGTAAAATATACCCGCACTGATGTAAGTTGCCCGCAGAAAGACACTTTCATTGTTCCCAAAAAACCATTGCAATTGCTGAAGACTGCGTTGCCTGATAACGCAGATGAACTGCAGATTTCTTACAACAGCAACCACCTATTTGTAAAACATGGTGGTACTGAATTGGTTTGTAGGCTGATTGACGCAAGGTTCCCCGATTACAAAGTGGTAATCCCATCAGACAATCCGTACAAAATGACGGTTAACCGAACCGCTTTTCAAAATGCATAGCGGGAG
>Ga0247722_10002284_pt1 | contig 10008 bp, 2 predicted proteins | sample MSEWelMarce3H_FC_FD_189094 | JGI IMG/M metagenome (GOLD analysis project Ga0247722, IMG submission 189094) | Subsurface sediment microbial communities from gas well in West Virginia, United States - MSEEL Well Study Marcellus 3H_FC | ecosystem: Environmental > Terrestrial > Deep subsurface >...
TCAACCTAAAGACCCAGCGTCCTCCTATGAAAGTGCATACCAGCCTTTTTGATCGGATTTTTGGTGTAACTGACAAGGGATTGAAAGTAGATATAAAACCTAGTGGCGAAGTCAATATCATGGCTGGTTACCAGGGACAGAATATTAAGAATCCTACTTTGCCTGAAAGAGCCAGAAAAAATGGGGGTTTTGATTTTGACATGAACGCCAATTTAGCCGTGAATGCCAATATTGGTGACAAATTGAAGTTTCCACTTAATTATAATACCCAAACCAATCTTGGTTTTGACAACCAAATTAAATTGGATTACAAGGGTAAGGACGATGAGATTATCAAGAGTATTGAAGCGGGTAATATTTCTTATCAATCCAGAGGAACACTAATTCCAAGTACACAGAATTTATTTGGGATTAAAACCCAATTGCAATTTGGTAAACTATTTATTACTGGTGCACTGGCCAATCAACGTTCTCAAAGACAGTCCATGGGTTTACAAGGTGGAGCTGCTACACAGAATTTTCAAAAACGATTGGATGATTATGAAGAGAACCGTCACTTTTTGATGGGGCAATATTTTAGAACCAATTATAACAAGACCATGCGTAACCTGCCTCAGGTTAATACGCAGGTGCAAATACAAAGAGTAGAAGTTTGGGTAACCAATAGAAACGGTGCTAATACAGACGCTCGTGACATTGTGGGTTTTATGGATATGGCAGAACCTGCTCCATATAATCCAGTAATCAGCTCTTTTACCAGCAATCCTCTGCCATTCAATGGTGCCAATAGTTTGTATAGTTCTTTGGTGAATGATCCCAATGCTAGAAATCCAGCTATGATCAATTCATTGTTGTTTGCAAGGGGCCTACGTCCGGTAGATGATTATGAAAAAACCTTTGCGCGCAAACTAACACCCAACGAATATTATTTTAATCCGCAAGCGGGATTTGTCTCTGTGAACAGTCAATTACAAGCAGACGAAGTATTAGCGGTAGCGTATCAATACACGTACAATGGAAAGGTTTACCAAGTGGGTGAATTTTCTCAAGACGTAGCATTGGATAGTACCAAGGGGGTGCAAAAAGTATTGATGTTGAAATTGTTGAAAGCAACATCGCAACGCATACAATTGCCTATTTGGGGATTGATGATGAAGAACGTATACTCACTGGATTTGTTTGGGGGCATTCAAAGAGAAGACTTTAAATTGAATGTATTGTATGAAGAGCCTAGTGGTGGATTAAAACGTTATTTGCCAGAGACTTCTCCTTCTGTAAATGGTCAGCCACTATTAAAAATTCTGAATCTGGATAGGTTAAATAACCGCAATGACCCACAACCAGATGGAGTCTTTGACTATGTAGAGGGTTTCACTATTTTGCCACAGGTTGGTCGTGTCATCTTCCCAGTATTGGAACCATTTGGTAAAGACTTGGAAGACCTAGCATTTACAGGTATGCCCGCCAATATCAAAAGCAAATACCTCTACAAACAATTATACGATTCCATTAAAGCCATTGCCCAAACCTATGCCAACCTCAACAGGTTTGTGATGCAGGGCCAGGTAAAAGGAACAGGTGGTTCTGAAATTTCTTTGAATGCACCCAATGTGCCACCAGGTTCTGTAACCGTTTCTGCTGGAGGGCAAGTCTTGCGTGAGGGTTCAGATTATGTAGTAGATTATAATTTGGGTTCGGTAAAAATTTTGAATCAAGCCATTCTTAGTTCCAATGTTCCGGTACAGGTTTCTTTTGAAAACAACACTGGATTTGGTATGCAACAACGAGGCTTTGCTGCTTTGCGTTTGGACTATATTGCCAGCAAGAAATTTAGTATTGGTACCTCTGTAGTTCGTTTGGGAGAGCGACCTTATTTTACCAAAATGGGTTATGGAGAAGATCCCATCAGGAATACCATGTATGGTTTGGATTTTAGCTATCGTTCTGACTTGCCCGGTCTTACAAGGTTGTTGAATAGATTGCCCAATTTTAGTACAAAAGCAAAATCATCTATTACTGCGTATGGAGAAGGAGCTTATTTGCAACCAGGGCACCCACCACAAATTGGAAAGGGTGATCAGGGGTTAATTTATATTGATGATTTTGAATCTACCAGAACCAGCATTGACCTGCGTTTTCCTTTTGTATCATGGGCTTTGGCTTCAACACCACAGGGTAATCCCAAGTTCCCAGAAGCCGTATTAAATGATTCTATTGACTACAATTATAATAGGGCCAAACTGGCTTGGTATAATATTGAACCAAACCTACAAGACAAAAATAGTCCGGGCAATCCATTGCGTAGAAACCTAGCAGAGTTGAGTGATCCGCGTGTAAGACAAGTATTCACCAATGAATTATTCCCACAACGTACTACCAATATTACAGACGTACAAACAGCCACTTTTGACCTTGCTTATTATCCTACTGAAAAAGGGCCCTATAATTTTGAATCAAGAACTACAGAGCTCGATGGCAATGGCAATCTAAGAAAGCCTACCAACCGTTGGGGTGGTTTAATGCGTTCTATTGATCAAACGGATTTTGAAACGGGAAACATAGAGTTTGTGGAATTCTGGATTCAAAATCCTTTTATCAAAAACCCAAGTAGTAGGGGTGGAAAGTTCTTCTTGAACTTTGGTAATGTAAGTGAAGACGTATTAAAAGATGGTAAGCGCTTTTATGAAAATGGGATGAACACGCCCAATATTAATGCTGCAGTAGATAGTACCAATACCTGGGGTAAGACACCAGTGAATCCAATTCAGATTACACAGGCATTTAGTAATGACCCAAATGATAGAACCTACCAAGACGTTGGTTTTGATGGATTGGAAGATGCTGATGAAAGACGCAAAAAAGGCTATGTGCTCAACAAGATTGGAACCAATTTTGGTACCAGTTCCAACGCGTATAACAAAGCATTGACAGACCCATCAACGGATAACTATAAATGGTATCGTGATGCAAGTTTTGACGCAGCTGGAACAGGCATTTTAGGAAGATATAAAAACATCAATAATCCTCAGGGTAATTCACCCATTGCAACTACGGGTGGGCAGTTTACACCAGCAGCAACTTTGTATCCAGACAACGAAGATTTAAATAGAGATAACACGCTTAATGAAACTGAGTCTTACTACGAATACGAAGTTGAATTAAAGCCAGGCATGGATGTGGGTGTTACGCCATATATCACTGACAAACGCCGTGTAACCGTAAATTCTGCAGATGGGGTAGTTCGTCAAGAAGATTGGTATTTGTTTAGAATTCCAATTAAAAATTATAGCCGCAAAATTGGTGGGATTCCTGATTTTAAATCTATCCGTTTTATGCGGATGTACCTTTCTGATTTTGAAGACTCTGTTGTTTTGCGCTTTGCGCGATTAGATTTGGTGCGTAACCAATGGAGACAGTTTACGTATAATTTAGACACTACAGGATCTTATACACCAGTGAGTACTACCAATGGTACCAAGTTCAATACCCTTGCTGTAAATTTAGAAGAGAATAGTAGTCGTCAACCTGTCAACTATTTGATACCTCCTGGTATTGAGCGCGTACAACAGCTGAGTAATAATGGCGTGAATCTCTTGCAGAATGAACAGAGTATGAGTATGCAAATCAGGGACCTATTTACTGGCGATGCAAGGGCCGTGTTCAAAACACTGAACCTAGACATGCGTCAGTATGGTAAGCTCTCTATGTTTGTGCACGCTGAATCTGTGAATGGACAAAGACCATTAAAAGACGGAGATGCCAATGTGGTAATCAGAATTGGGCAAGACTTTTTGAACAATTACTATGAGATTAAAATTCCGCTGAAAATCACGCCACCAGGCACTTATGCCAAGGGACAGGAAGAGACCATTTGGCCTTCAGCCAATAATTTGGATTTTAGCTTGCGCGATTTAATAGATCTAAAACTCAGAAGAAATGGGGCATCAGCTTCTGTAACTTCTATCTATAGAGAGCGGGTGGGTAATAAAACCTATTCCATCATGGGGAATCCCAACTTAGGTGAAGTAAGGGGTATGTTGGTAGGGGTAGAAAACCCTTATAGAATTGATGCGCCACCTTTAAATACAGAAGTTTGGATCAACGAATTACGTTTAAGTGAACTGGATGAAAATGGCGGATGGGCTGCTCTTGGTAGGGTAGACCTAACCCTTGCTGATTTGGGAACCATTTCCGTTTCTGCCAACACACATACACAAGGATTTGGAACAATTGAACAAAGGGTGAATGAAAGAGCTAGAGATAATTTATTGCAATTTGACGCGGCTGCAAATATCAACGCTGGAAAACTCTTGCCCAAGAAAGCAAGGTTGAGTATTCCTGTTTATGCCAGTATTAGTAAAACTATTCGCACACCACAATATGATCCATTTGACAAGGATGTAAAGTATTCAGAAAAGCTTAACAATAATCCTGGTAAAAAAGATTCTATTAGGGCTGCTGCGGTGGATGAAACTACTATTAAGACTTTGAACCTAACCAATGTGCGCGTGGCGCCATCTGGCAAAGCAGGCTTGCTCAAGATTAGCAATTTTGACGTGAGTTATTCCTTTACACAAATGGAGCAAACCAGTCCGGTTATTTTAGACAATAAAGTGACCAGACATAGGGGAGGTTTGGGCTATACCTTTATTGGACAGAGTAAGTATATTGAACCCATGAAGGGGTTGATCAAGAGTAGGTCTGCATGGCTCTCATTGATCAGAGATTTTAACTTTAACCTAAACCCATCGCTCTTAAGTTTTAGGGCCGATATCAATAGACAGTTTGGAGAATTTGTTCCAAGGATTGTGAATACTTATGACAGTAAAGTAGACAGGGTAGATACTACTTATGACAAGTATTTTTCTTTTGACCGCTTCTACAATATGCAATGGGATTTAACCAGAAAATTGAACCTGAATTTTACAGCTACCAATAATTCTAGGGTAGACGAGCCCTATGGTAGAATTGATACTAAAGAGAAGAAAGACAGTGTCAGGAGCAATTTCTTTAAAGGTGGTAGGAATACCTTGTACCAACAAAGGGCTTCTTTGAACTATGATATTCCATTGAATAAATTACCCATTACAGATTGGATCACGGCTAGGTATGGCTTTACTACATCTTATAATTGGATTGGTGCTAGCCGAGTGGCATTAACCCTAGGTAATACCATTGAGAATTCACAAGAGAATAGTTTGAATACCCAATTTAATTTTACCAATCTCTACGCTAAGTCTAGGTGGTTGCGTTCTATTGATAATATACCCGCACCCAAACCACCAACTGCTAAAACAGAAAAGAAAAAAGGTAAGAAAGATTTATTGAATGGAACCAATCCCAATAATTCACAAAATGCTTTGGGCTTTGCCATTCCAACCAAGGAAGAAGCATTGGCAGGTTTAACGGGAAAAGCTAGAAAAGACGCATTGCAAAAATGGCGTGGACAGAAAAGAGACGAACGTACTGCAGAGCGCTTAGCCAAAGCCAATCAGCCCATGGAATTGAGTGGTTTCTCCAGAGGCTTGGGCAAGTTTGTGACCATGGTAAAAACCTTGCAGTTGAATTATTCAGCCAATTATAGAAGTCGTGTGCCAGGTTATATGGATAGTACCACTGCTATTGGACAAAACTGGAATAGCATGCAGCCAGGTCTTGATTATGTCTTTGGCCGCCAGCCAGATACCAACTGGTTAAATAAAAAAGCTTCTCAGGGCATGTTGTCAAGAGACAGTAGTTTTAACTTCCTATTCCGTCAGAGCTTTGAACAAAGATTTGGGATTACAGCACAAATTGAACCCTTACGTGAATTAGTGATTGATATTAACCTAGACAAGTCTTTTAGCAAGGAATATTCTGAACTCTTTAAAGATACCCTTGGTGCAGGCAGACCAGAACATTTGAACCCATTAGCTACTGGAGGATTTAGTGTTTCTTATATTGCTTTTAATACTTTGTTTGGAAAAGGTAATCCCAATGAAGTGTCTGAAACCTTTAAAACATTTGAAGCCAATCGTTTGATTATCTCAAGCAGGGTAGCCAATGCCAATCCTTATTGGCAGGCCCTTCCAGCCGGTCAGAAATTTACCGCGGATGGATTTGCCAAAGGTTATGGTAGGTATTCTCAAGACGTGTTAGTGCCAGCATTTATTGCGGCTTATACGGGTAAGGATCCCAATTCAGTATCACTGATCAAACAGTCTAATGCCAATATCAGTTCTAATCCATTTAGTGGTATTTTACCCAAGCCCAACTGGCGTATGACGTATACCGGATTAACCAAGATTCCTTCTGTGGCTTCTGTGTTTAGTGCCATCACTTTAACACATGGATACAATGGAACCTTGAGCATGAATAGTTATAATAGTGCCTTGCTCTATCGCGATCCATTTAGACTTGGTGCGCCATCATTTATTGATACCGTAAGTGGTAACTATATTCCTTATTTCTTGGTGCCCAATATTACCATGCAAGAACAGTTTGTACCACTTTTTGGTGTAGAAGTTACAACCAATAGTAAGTTGAATCTGAAATTTGAATATCGCAAAAGCCGTACACTGAGTATGAGTTTGATTGACTATCAGCTAAGCGAAAGCAAGAGCACGGAATGGACTTTTGGAGGCTCTTGGCGCAAACGTGGTGTGAACCTGCCCTTTAAATTGCCAGGCATGAAGGGTAAGAAACTCAACAATGACCTAAACATAAAACTAGACGTATCGCTCCGCGATGTGGCTACCAGCAATAGCCGTCTTGACCAGAGCAATGCTTATGGAACTGGAGGGCAAAAAGAAATTGTGATTCAACCAGCTATTGACTACGTGATCAATAACCGCATTAATATCAAGTTCTTCTTTGACCAGCGCAGGGTAATTCCGTATATCTCAACTTCTGCGCCTATTACTAATACCAGAGCAGGTGTGAACGTACGTATATCACTAGCGCAATAAGCATTCAACTTGATTAAGTTTAAATAGAAAGGGCCCGAATGAATCGGGCCCTTTTATTATTTGCTAAGGATGGGTTAGCTTTTCTTAAATGCCCATTTCATCATTTCTTTCCAGGTAATTTTTTTACCGTACATCAGGATGCCGGTTCTATAAATTTTGGCTGCCACCCAAGTGGTGCCTAAGAAACCTAGAATTAATAAGACCATACTCAGGGCCAATTGAAAATAAGTTACACCATCAGGAACCCCATGTGCTACACGCGCCATCATCACAATGGGAGAAGTGAGCGGGAATAAGGATCCAAAAATGGCTAGACCACTATTGGGGTCATTCACCGCCTTGGTCATAATCACAATAGCAAAAATAATAGGCATGGTTATGGGCAACAACAAACTCTGTGCGTCTTGAGGGTCTTCGTTTACGGCACTACCAACGGCAGCAAACAAAGAAGAATAGAGTAGGTATCCACCAATAAAATAGAAGATAAAGCAACCAATGATAAATGGAAAATTAATAGATGCTAGTCCACTCATTAGACCACTCATGGCACCACTGGTTTTTACAGCTTGTGCGGCTTGCATGCCAGCTGGTTGAATGGGTTGCCCTTGCATAGATTCAGTTAAGCTTGGGAATAGCATGGCAATGGCAAATTGTAAACCAAAGACCAAGACTATCCAAATGATAAATTGTACCAAACCAACTGCTCCTATTCCGGTAATCTTACCCATCATTAGTTGGAAAGGTTTTACGCTGCTGATAATCACTTCCGCAATCCTGCTTACTTTCTCTTCCATGACACCACGCATGACCATGGTACCATAAATAAATAGGATAATATAAATCAGGAATCCAGAAATCATACCCACGGCATAGCTGACACCAACTTTTGTTTCGCCATCAGTTTTTCCGTTGGCGGTAGAAAATTTAATCAAATCCCTGTCTTGGTTTAGACTATCAATTTGAGCCTTGCTAATATGCAATGCTTCATAACGTTTGTCTTCTAAAGCCTTATTGATTCTGCGTTGAATTTTTTCTCTGGTCATTAGACCAACTGCTTTGTCAGACTTGAATTGCAATGAGTCTGTTCCTTGCAAAGTAAAGCTAGCAGGCACATACAGAGAGGCAGCATATTTTTTGGAGCTAATTAATTCTGGTAATGCAGCACTGTCTGCTTGTACAAATTCAAAAATGATTTCACTGTCTTTTGATTCAATCTTATTATTAAAAATATTGGCTTTGTCTGCAACAGCTATTCTGAAATTATCAGTTGTCTTTACAGAGAAATAGATAATCAGGGCATAAAAGCCAAAGATGATCAAGGGTAAACCAATGGTGGTAAGTAAAAATGTTTTTTTCTGAACGCGGGTTAGAAATTCGCGTCTAGCTACTAATATTATCTTGTTCATAGTATTGAATTAGTCGTTGATGTTTTGGAATGCGCGTGTAGTGCTTTTGCTGCCTTCTACTAGGTTAATAAAAATCTCATTAAGCGATGGTAAGATTTCATTGTATGCTTCAATACTTAGGTTTTGGTCTAAAAAGTATTTCAACACGTCATTACTCTTATAGCCTTCTTTGATTTTTACGGTTAGTTGATTGGCTTTCTGATCAACCAATTCAAAACTATCAGCACTTAAATTGGCAGGTACTTCTTGTAACTGAATCCTGAATTTGTTTTCCTTGAATTGCTGCTTTACACTAGATACCGTTCCATCTAAAATTTTCTGACCTAGATTCACTAATACAATATGATCACAGATTTCTTCTACCTGTTCCATACGGTGGGTACTAAAAATCACGGTGCAGCCTCTTTGGGCCAAACCATAAATTTCATCCTTGATCAAATTGGCATTCACAGGGTCTAAGCCACTAAAAGGCTCATCCAAGATGATGAGTTTGGGTTCGTGTAATACGGTGGTCACAAATTGTAATTTCTGACTCATACCCTTACTTAGGTCTTCTACCTTTTTATTCCACCAAGATTCCATTTCAAGTCTTTGGAACCAGAACTTGATTTTTTCCATGGCTTCCGCCTTGCTCAATCCTTTCAATTGGGCCAGATACAAAGCCTGTTCGCCGATTTTCATTTTTTTATACAGGCCTCTTTCTTCCGGCATGTATCCAATCTTGATAATATCATTAATAGGGTCAAATTTTTGACCGTCTAGTGTGATCTCTCCACTATCCGGATAAAAAATGCCGGTAATCATTCTTAAGAGGGTAGTCTTACCCGCTCCATTAGGGCCAAGCAATCCAAAGATGCTGCCCTTTTCAATGGAGAAGCTAATATCATCCACGGCTTTTTGGGTGGCATAATATTTTTTAAGATGCGCTAGTTCCAGAATCTTACTCATAAGTAAAGTTTATTGAGGTTGGGGTTTATGGGCTTTAAATTAAGCCAAATCAACCTGTTAGTAGTACCGTTGGTACAAATATTACATAGACGGAAACTTGTTTGTTTTATTTTTGCAGTTGATTAAAACCCAGCCCAATGAAATTTGCTCGCAGGCCCTTGACGGTTATTCTATTATTAATGGTATTACTCACTACTAGTAGCTGGGGTTTCTTGATTCACAAAACGGTGCAACAATTGGCTATTTATGAATTGCCATCTGCCTTAAAGCCTTTTTTCTATCAAAATATGGATAACCTGGTCTACAATGCACCCAGACCAGATATTCGCAGAAATACGGATAGCACAGAAGCCACCAAACACTTTATAGACTTAGAAGCGTTTGGACCCAATGCCGCTAATGACATGCCCTTGGACTGGCAATCGGCGCTAGCCAAATATGGCCATGATAGCTTGGTTAAATATGGTTATGTGCCTTATCATGTGGTTTATATGAAAGATAAATTAGTGCAAGCTTTTAAAGACAAGAATAAAGACAGCATACTTTTTTATGCAGCTGATATTGGACATTATATTGGAGATGCCAATGTGCCCTTGCATACTACCCTTAATTATGACGGTCAATTAACCAATCAAAAAGGTCTTCATTCACTATGGGAGTCAATGATTCCAGAAATTGAAATTGCCAATTATACCTTGCATGCTAAT
>Ga0247722_10002285_pt1 | contig 10006 bp, 9 predicted proteins | sample MSEWelMarce3H_FC_FD_189094 | JGI IMG/M metagenome (GOLD analysis project Ga0247722, IMG submission 189094) | Subsurface sediment microbial communities from gas well in West Virginia, United States - MSEEL Well Study Marcellus 3H_FC | ecosystem: Environmental > Terrestrial > Deep subsurface >...
TATCCGTGCTTTCTTACCGGGTTCTTTGGTTGATACACGTCCTATTCGTGACACCACACACCTTGAAGGTAAAGAGCTTGAATTTAAAGTTATCAAATTAGACCAAAAACGTAACAACGTGGTTGTTTCACGTCGTGCGGTAATGGAAATCGCTTCTGATGACGTAAGACGCGCCTTGTTAGACCAATTACAAGAAGGTCAAACTGTTAAAGGTACAATCAAAAACCTCACCGATTACGGCGCATTCGTTGACCTCGGTGGCATTGATGGCTTGTTGCACATCACTGACATGGCTTGGAAACGTGTTAAACACCCAAGCGAAGTGGTTGAAGTTGGCCAAGAAATGGAAGTTAAAGTTCTTAAATTTGACCGCGAGCGTAACCGTGTCTCCTTGGGCTTAAAACAATTGGGTCAAGACCCGTGGTTAGCCTTAATGAGCAAGTATCCAAAAGGTACAATCACTCGCGCTAAAGTCACTAACTTAACAGACTATGGTTGCTTCGCCGAGATTGCTGAAGGTATTGAAGGTTTGGTTCACGTTTCCGAAATGGATCATACCAACAAAAACATTCATCCATCCAAAGTCGTACAAATTGGCGACCAAGTTGATGTAATGGTATTAGAAATTGACGAAGAACGTCGTCGTATTTCTTTAGGTATCAAGCAATGTAAAGCTAATCCTTGGGATGAGTTTGCTAAAACGCACGAAAAAGGTCAAAAAGTATCGGGTAACATCAAATCGATTACTGACTTTGGTATCTTTATTGGTTTACCAGGTGGTATTGACGGTTTGGTTCACTTATCTGACATCTCTTGGAACGAAGCTGGCGAAGAAGCCATCCGTAAATTCCGTAAAGGTGACTTGGTTGAAGCCGTTATCCTAGCTGTTGATGCAGAAGGTAACCGTATCTCCTTAGGTATCAAACAATTGGCTAAAGACCCATTCAGCGATTTTGCTGCTTCTCATGAGAAAGGCGCAATCGTTAAAGGTGTAATTAAAGCCGTTGATGCTAAAGGTGCAACCGTTGAATTAGCTGATGGTGTTGAAGCCAACCTCAAAGCCTCCGAAATTATTCGTGATCGCGTTGAAGATGCGTCTAAACATTTAAGCGTTGGCCAAGAAATTGAAGCCAAAATCATCGGTGTTGACCGCAAAGCGCGTGTTATCAACTTGTCTATTAAAGCCAAAGACGAAGCAGAAGAGCGTGAGGCGATGTCTAACCTCCGTAACACGCAAGCTGCCGAAGTTGCTGCTGCCGCTACTGCTGCAGGTCCACGCACTATCGGTGACTTGATTAAGGCTCAAATGAAGTAATCGGTATTTATAACGCTTTTTTAGTGCTAAATCACTAAAAAAGCGTGACAAAACAATACCAAAGAAAAACGGGAGTTTGCTACTCCCGTTTTTTTATGCTAATTATAGCGTGAGTTTATCTTTATAGCGTATTTTTATCAGAGGGAAAAAAAATGTCGCTCACAAAATCAGAGTTAATCGCCCGTGTCGCAAGCCGACCTGCTTTGGCGTTATTAGAAAAAGAAGATGTAGAATTAGCGATTAAAACCTTGTTAGAACAAATGGTCGAAACCTTAGCCACAGGTGAACGCGTCGAAGTGCGTGGTTTTGGTAGTTTTAGTTTGCATCACCGTCCGCCGCGTGTGGGGCGTAATCCCAAAACAGGCGAGAGTGTGTCAGTGGGTTCAAAATATGTACCACACTTTAAGCCAGGTAAAGAGTTAAAAGAGCGGGTTAATCAATCTATAGACGCAGGTCAATAATGGCTTTTACCGCGCATCTTAAAAAAATAGCTGCGGTTATTTTTTGGTTGTTGCTTGTTGCTTATAGCTTATGGTTAGTTGTAAGCAATCAGCAATCAATCAGTTTGAATTTGTTATTTATCGAAATCACGGCGGTCAATAGTGGCTTGGCGGTGGTATTAAGTTTTGTTTTGGGTTGTTTGGTAGGGGTATTAGCGGCGGTATTTGTTTGGCATGTGATTCCCTTACATTGGCAATTACGCCAGTCGCAAAAAGAGTTAGCTTTGTTGCGTAAGCAATATATTAAGCCACCTGTAGAGACTTCTTTAACCAAAGATTGACTTAGGGTATGACGCTTTGTGTGTTTCGCAACCGTCATCAAAACGTCAACAGACCCTAAGTTTGTTTACTAAATTCTGTTTATTTCATGTCGAGTATTATGTCTTCTTCTCCAATTATTGTTGCTTTAGATTATGCCGATGCGGCGAGTGCATTGGCTTTGGTTGAACAATTAGACCCTAAATTATGCCGCGTTAAGGTCGGTAAAGAATTATTTACGCGTGAAGGGCCAGCGATTGTTAAAGCGATTCAGCAACGTGGTTTTGAGCTGTTTTTAGACCTTAAATTTCACGATATTCCCAATACAGTGGCTTCGGCAGTACATGCTGCCGCAGATTTAGGGGTGTGGATGGTCAACGTTCATGCGAGTGGGGGACGGCGGATGATGGTCGCGGCGTGTGAACGCTTACAACAGCATCATTATTCGACTTTGTTGATTGCGGTGACGGTTTTGACTAGCTCTGAGCGTAGTGACTTAGCGGAGATTGGCTTAGATATAGAGCCCATTGAGCAAGTACAGCGTTTAGCACAGCTCACGGCTGATTGTGGTTTGCATGGTGTAGTGTGTTCGGCACAAGAGGCAACGCTATTACGCCAACATCATGCACAACCGTTTGCTTTAGTTACACCAGGCATTCGTCCTCAAGGCAGCGCCAGTGATGACCAACGGCGAATTATGACCCCTAAACAAGCGATGGCGGTGGGGGTAGATTATATGGTCATAGGCCGACCGATTACGCAAGCACAACAGCCGCTTGCAGCACTACAGGCAATTTTGGCGAGCCTTTAAACCAAACAAGTAAATAAAAAGGCAGATTAATAATCTGCCTTTTTTGTTGGGTATTTTAAGTGGGTATAAAACGCATCCCAATTTGTTTTTTGGTCATCCACCAAAGTAAGAGTAAAGCAGCTGCATGAATAGAAGTGTTGATAAACCAATTGTTAGGATGCAAGTCAAAACTCACAAACTGGCTCACTAATAACACCACATAAACATGCACAATAAAAACATATAAAGAAGCCTGACCGACAGGAATTAAATACCAACCTAATGCCTTATAAAACGGTGTCCAACAGATAGTTAATAACCAATATAAAGTAACTAACAGACAAAAGTCATTAAGCACTCTTAACGGGCCTAAGGTGTTTTTAAGAGCATATTGACTATAAAGCCAATTAAATGTTTCTGGTGGGATTAAAGTCAGATGCGCCCAGCTTGGTAAAAATACATTAGTATGATTTTGTGCAACAAAAAATAAGACCAAACTCACACTCACACAAAATCCAAGTAGCACTTTCTTGGTCATGCCGTACATATAAGAAGCGATTTCGGTTTTGTACCAACCAATAGCAAGACTGGTGTAAAAAATAGCTTGCCATGCCAAAATCGAAAAAGCATTTTCAAAATTACTTTTTGTAAAAGTTATGGGGTTATTTTGGCCGTAAATATAGATTAACCAACTGATTGCGAGTACATAAATGGCTTTCTTTTGATGAAAAGCAGCAAGCACTAAAGGGGTTAATAACATTAAAACAATATATAAGCCCAACACTTGTGTTTGGTGAGGGCCTGCTTGTAAGTAAAACAAAAAATTTAAGGCGCTGTTAAGGCTGACCGTTTCGACAGGGTATAGAGGATAAACGATGTCTGCCCCTCGATTAGTAAACGTAATTACCTCATGTGCATTAATAAAAGGTATAAGTGCTAATAAATAAATGCTGATAATAATAAATAGGCTTACCAGATAGAGTTTCCAAACGCGTGACCAAATACGATAAATGCTGGTAATCCAGCCATCTAAAGGTAAGCGATAGCGATATAAGCTACCTAAGACAATGCCTGCAAAAATGACAAAACCTTCTGCACCCGAAATCAAGCCAAAGCGTTCAGATGTAAACAAATTAAATACCGAAAATACTTCGATATGGGCAATAACCATCACCACCATAGCGAGGCCACGCAAAAAGTCAATGCGTAAATCACGACGGCCTGTTGGTGGGTAATGCCATCCTGTTAAACTGAGAGGTATTGATTCATTATTGGTTTTACTCATGCCAAATCCTTGCGTTATAGGGTAAATTAGGCTTGATGATAGATTATGATAGGGGTTTTAAGCTATGGTTATACACAACATATCATCCCCATGCCTAAGATAACAAAGCAATCTAAGGACTAAAAGGCACAAAGCACTAAAATGATGACTAATATTAATAAACAAAGCGTACTCAAGGTCAACTTAATAGGATGTCTATTTGCAGAAATACTCACTATTTCCACTGTATATGCGAGTGACGAACAAGAAAGTGCCATTTGGCTAGGGCTAAAAAGCTCTTTTTCCTTACCTTTAGAGGAGTTACTGATTCAGCCATCGGATAATGAATGGAACAATGTACTTAAAGGCACATCCATTCGTGTCGCCTATGGTTATCCCTTAACTAAAGCCACAGTCGCTCAAGGGGTAGGCAGTCAAGGTGAAAGTGCGACTAACGATACGGTGCAATTAGGTATTAAATATACGCCTATTTCTTATTGGTATATTAACACAACCTTTATTAAGTATTTGCAACCTGAACTTCAAAAGAGTTGGGACTCCGATATTAGTTATAGTTTTGGTTACGATGACTGGCATCCTTATACCTTAAGTTTGTCATATGCTAATTCTTTAGGTAACAGACTCTCACCTAAAAAGCCTCGTTTTAATGAAGGAACGTGGACACTCGGTTGGAAGCTACCAGTATCGGATACATTAAAAAGTTGGTTGGTGAGTGGATATGGTGATGCGATTGGATGTGGAACGGCATTTTCTTTTACGCCTAAATACATGGACTCTTTCACAAACAGTGAAAAAAACAATAAAATGAACTTGAGCTTGGGCTGTAAATATACGATTGTGGGTGCTTGGTATGTAAATTTTAATGTATTGTATTATCCTGATAAAACACAGCAGCAACCGTGGAATCCAGACTATACCTATGGTTTTGGTTTTTTTGATTGGCGACCTGGCAAAATATCTGTGCAATACAATAATTATTCGGGCAATCGCTTTACATCAAGCGAAAGAGCCGCAGGTACAGGACACTTTCACAATGGTAGTATTTCCGTTGCTTGGTCAAAGTCATGGTAAACTATTTTTGATGGTAAAAAATTAGATTTTAAAAACAATAAATTGGAGTGGATTGTCAGTGGAAGAAATTATAAACACGACTAAAAAATTGCCAATTTTAATTGTGGACGACTCAACCAGCTATCGTCGCTTGTTGACACGCCATCTAAATAGCTGGGGTGATTACACGATTTTGGATGCCGAAGATGGCATACAAGCACTCGAAATTATCAAAGAGAAAAGTGTCGGTATTGTGATTAGCGATTGGGAAATGCCCAATATGAATGGTCCCGAATTATGCCGAGCCATTCGTGAAACAAGTCCTCATTACGTTTATTTTATCTTGGTGACTTCAAGAGGAACATCGGAAGACCTTATTTTAGGCATGGAGGCAGGAGCTGATGATTTTTTAACAAAACCGATTAATCAACAAGAATTAAGAGTACGTTTACGAGCAGGTGAGCGCATTTTACAATTAGAAGCACGTTTAGAAGAAAAAAATCAAAGTTTAAATCGAACCTATCAACTCATTGAAAATGATTTAAAAGCCGCCGCAGAAATGCAAACTTCGCTATTGCCACAAGAAGAACTCAATATCGACCATATTCAATGTCAATGGTTTTTTCAGCCTTCATTATTTGTGTCTGGTGATATGCTTAATTTTTTTAGGCTTGACCATGAATATATAGGTTTTTACAGCGTGGATGTTTCGGGTCATGGTGTAAAGTCGGCCATGTTATCGGTAATTTTAAGCCGTGTTTTAAGTCATGGTAGCACTAACAATGGCTTAGTAAAGCGTAAAACTACTGACTTTCCCTATTATTCGATTACGCCACCAGCCGAAGTTGTGACAGAATTAAATAATCAATATCAAATGACTTCTAATAACACTATCTATTTTACAATGGTTTACGGTGTGTTAAATATTTGGACGGGTGAAGGTAAGTTGACACGCGCAGGCCATCCTCGACCTGTTATTGTGCATGAAGATGGTCGAGTTATTGTCATTGATGAAGGTGATTTGCCTGTTGGTTTTACCACCGAAACGAGTTATCAAGAAATTCCATTTTGTTTGGAAAAAGGCTCGCGCTTGTATTTATATACAGATGGTATTACCGAGTGTGAGAGTGTGCATGAACAAGTGTTTGGTGAGGATAAAATGATTGATCTACTTAAAGAGCATCATCAGCAAGAACTTAGTCAGACTTTAAATCATTTAAAAACTGAACTTTCAGATTGGCGCAAAAATATCGCCAAAAAAGGCTTTGATGATGATGTTTCCATGTTAGCAATCCATTTTGATGGTTAAAAATATAGTATTTTGGGCTTGGTTAGGGCTGACGCGGTTGTCTTTTATTGACGACAGAAGAATTAGCCATCTAAGCCTTACAAGATTAGGTGCTAGATGATATTCTTGCCAAGAATAAAATAAAAAAGTTTTTTGACTGGAGAATATAAAGTGGACTATATGGTATTCAAACAACAAGATGGCATAGCTATTGTAGAGTTTCAACGTAAGCGTATTGATGCTGCCCTTGCGGTAAAGTTGCGTGATGATCTTCAGGCGTTAATTAATCAAGGCAATAAAAAAATTGCATTTAATTTACAGCATGTTGAGTTTATTGATAGTTCGGGCTTAGGGGCATTAGTTTCGGTGATGAAGAGTTTGGGTGGAAATCAAAATATGGCTTTGTGTCAAGTCAAAGATGCCGTATTAACTGTATTTAAACTCACGCGTATGGATAAGATATTTGTTATTTTGCCTTCTGAGGCCGAAGTTGTTGCGCGATTATCATTATCGTAGTTGCTGATGATAGTTTGCTTATATATTTATAAGGGTTATATTAAATGGCCATAAGCAACCACAGTATTAGGTTAAGTATTAAGGCGAGTTTGTCTGATGTGAGCATTGTCGGGGTTGTTTTTCGTGCGCTTAGTGCGGAGTTTGGCCTAAGTGCCGTTGAATGTACCGAAGTTGAGTTAGCGGTGGTGGAAGCAACGACAAATATCGTCAAATATGGTCTGGCTGATTGTCCTGAAGCTGACATCCATTTGTCAGTATCTTATCAGGAGGGCAGCTTAGAAGTGACGATTGAGGATAAAGGTATTCCTATGCCTGACGAAGAGCTTGCCAAGGCCGATGGCTCAGTGTTCGATTATGATATTGAAGATATGGATTCATGGCCTATGTCAGGCATGGGCTTATCTTTAATTAAGGCCGTGATGAATACGGTTGAATACCATGCAAATTCTCAGGGCAATATCTTAAGAATGGTTAAAAAAACTGTCCAGCTATCCAGTTAGAAAACTCATTCCACAAGCGAAATCACAATGAAAATAAAAACAGTGAAGTTTTGTCGTGTTTTGTTAGGAGTTTTAAGTATTTCGACCACTGTTTACGCTTTAGAAGCGAATGTTTCTTTATCAGGACAATGGGAATTACGTCCCGCACAACTTGCACCTGCCGATATTTATCTCCCTAAATCGCTATCTCATCAGTCAACGGCATGGCAAAAAATAACTATTCCCAATAACTGGTATTTGGCGGGTTATGATTTTTCAGGTGCAGTTTGGCATCGACGTTATTTTGATATTAGCCCTCAGCAACAGCAAAGTGCAGCACGTCTCAACTTTAAGGCAGTAGATTACGCCGCTGATGTGTGGCTCAATGGCCATTATTTAGGCTTTCATGAGGGATATTTTGCGCCATTTGGCTTTGATGTGACAGGCTTGCTTAACACAAAAAATAACTTATTAGTTGTTAGAGTTGATAGTCCCAACGAAATGCCTAATAAAGTGTGGTCTTTACATAAGCGCTTAGTTAAAGGTGTTTTAAATCATCATGATACTCGTCCTGCAGGTGCATGGTCGATTAATGGCCAAGATGCTAACTCGGGTGGTATTTGGCAAGATGTCAATTTACACTTTTCGAATAGCCTAAGTATTACGCAGCTAAAAACAAACGTTCAGTTGCCAATAACCCCATTAAATAATCAACTTGATGAAGTGAATATCAGTGCAAATATTGGCATAGAGACATTACAACCTTTAACAGAGATGCAACTCACTCTCAGTATCAGCCCTCAAAATACCCAAGCTAAGAGCCAAGTTTTTGACTATGTGATTGAACCAAATCAATGGCTAAAAAAAAATCACAATCAGTATCAATATATTGCCAAACTCACGCCTAAAAATATCAAAACATGGTGGCCAAAAGGGTATGGCGAACCTGCATTGTATAAACTGTCGGTATCATTAAGTAAAAATGGCCGTTTATTAGATGAGTCTAGTCAAAAATTAGCGTTTAGAACCATTAATTACGATAAGGCAAACACTGCTTTTTTAATCAATGGTAAGCGTTTGTTTATTAAAGGCACTAACTATATTGCTTCGCCGTGGCTTGCGAGTATGAATCGTCAAGCATATGCCAGTGATATTGATTTAATGCAGGCTGCACATATTAATGCGGTGCGCGTTCATGCTCATATTGCAGGCAAAGATTTGTATGATGTGGCTGACGAAAAAGGCATGTTAATTTGGCAAGATTTTCCTTTGCAGTGGGGTTATGAAGACAGTGAAGCCTTTAGCTCAGAGGCACAACGTCAAGCCTATGAGATGTTAGAGCTATTAGATTGCCATCCTTCGGTTTTTGCGTGGTCAGGCCATAATGAGCCGCCATGGAATGCTGATTGGATGAAATATAAATATACCGATTATCAACCAGAACAAAACCGTCAATTAACCGCGCAGGTAGGTGCAGTTTTAGCCACAGATAGCAGCCGTTACGCACATGAGTATTCGGCGACTAATGAGCATTTATGGATGGGCTGGTATTCGGGAAATTGGCATGATCATGCCAAACGCACCACTGTTGCTATTGTGAGCGAATTTGGCGCACAAGCCTTGCCAAATGTTTCTGTATTAAAAGATGTTATTCCTCATAACGATTTATGGCCAAAAACTTTAGACCCTAAAGACCCCGCATGGCAAAGTTGGGATTATCATAATTTTCAGGTACAAGAAACCTTTAAAAATGCAGGCATTGAGCGCGGCGATTCTTTAGAAAGTTTTGTGCAAAACTCACAGTTATATCAGGCTAAACTGACACAATTAGCGGCAGAGTCTTATCGTCGTCAACGTTATCAGCCCGTTGCCGCCATGTTTCAGTTTATGTTTAACGAAACATGGCCATCAATTAATTGGGGCGTTGTGGACTACAAACGTCAACCTAAATTGGGTTACTTAGCACTGCAAAAAGCATATCAGCCTATTTTTCCGAGTATTGAATGGGATAGTGAGCGTGTTAAAGTAAATGAAACCGCACGTTTTGTCTTGTGGACAATAAATGATACATGGCAAGATATTCCTAAAGCGATTTTACAATATCGTTTAACAGATGCTCAAAACAAAGTTTTGAGACAAGGTAAACGTATCGTAGAAATCAAAGCGGATAGTGGACTACCTGTTTGGGAACTAAAATTTAACAATCTTGCTGTGGGTGATTATCAATTAGAAAGTCAGTTGTTAAATACGACAAAGCAGACTTTAGGCACTAATCAGTTTGGTTTTACGGTAGTAGATTCGGGTAAATAGTAAGTTCTAAAAATTTGAAAAAATGACTAGCCGATGAGATAAAAGGAAAAAATATGGGATTTTATTTTGATAAATTTGAGCATCGCAAACCGCCCGAACCTGTGCCTCATCGTCCTGAAATTGAGTTAATTTGGCAGTTTTTAGTGGTCATCGCCTTAGTGTTGGGTGGCAACTATATTTATTGGCGTTGGACATCCTCGCTTAATTATGATGCG
>Ga0247722_10002286_pt1 | contig 10004 bp, 3 predicted proteins | sample MSEWelMarce3H_FC_FD_189094 | JGI IMG/M metagenome (GOLD analysis project Ga0247722, IMG submission 189094) | Subsurface sediment microbial communities from gas well in West Virginia, United States - MSEEL Well Study Marcellus 3H_FC | ecosystem: Environmental > Terrestrial > Deep subsurface >...
CGTTCTGGTGTTCCATTTGCCCCAGAAAATACTTGTGTTTATACGACTTATGATTTGAGCCAATAAATATCTCCTCAAATGGCATCAGATTTTCAACCACTTTTATTTGCTCTCTTTCATATCCAGTCTCTTCCTCGAATTCTCTTAAGGCGCAGTCAATATCCTTTTCCTGGAAATTACGCCGCCCCTTTGGAAACTCCCATTCTGGCTCTAGCCAATTAGTCGTGCATCCGTTTATAAGAGAATTCAGTGTTACCAATTCGCCTTCAATCTGGATGCCTACCTTTAAGGCATCAAATTTCTTTTGAGAAGCCGATTCCTCTGCCTTATATTGCGTGCCAATATTTGTATCACCCCACATATTGCGCCACAGGGTTTCAAATTGATTTACTTGAATATTCTGTCTTTCTAAAACAGACATTTCATTGAAAATTGCCTGCAATTGCTCTACATTGTGCTGAATATATTTACCCCGAATAAAATCAATGTAACCAAAACTATCCTTACGTCTTATCATAAGGAACTGAGTAACATCGTCTTTTTTACGAAAAACAATGACACCATAACTCGTAATGGGTAACTTACACTGGTGAAATAAGTGCCCCTGCTTGCCACAATTATTACATACATTATTTTTACTCATTTAGTATTAAACTATATGGGTTAATATAAACTTGTTTTTATGTTGTTTTAGAATAGATGCCTAAGACTTCTAATGAGAAAAAGTTGATCACCGGATTAGATCCCGCCGTTTGGGGACCCCATTATTGGTTTTTTTTACACACGATTGCAATGACGTACCCACATACTCCTAACGATGTCACAAAGAAGAAATATTACGAACTGATACAGAATTTACCACTTTTTATCCCAGTAGAAGGGATGGGTAGTGAATTTAGTAAATTATTGGACCAATATCCTGTAACTCCCTATTTAGACTCTAGAGATGCATTTTGCCGTTGGATGCATTTTATACACAACAAGATAAATGAGAAGCTGGAGAAGCCAAAAATATCAATGAATGAATTTTATATCAAATATTATGAAGAATACAAACCCAAAGACATTAAGATGAAAGAGTATTATCGGTGGAGAGAGAAAATAATCTATATTTTGGTCTTGTTGGGAGTAACTGGACTAACAATGTATTTATACAATAAATAATAATATAAAACTTATAATTATTATATATATAATTATTATATGAGTCATACGGATACACACAATAAAAGAACAAAAAGGAAACACAATACAGAGAGGCGGAATCAAAGCAAAAAACTCCAAAATTATTATAATATGTATGGTGGTGATATCTCGTCTATAGAGTTGAAAAAAGTACAGAATACTGAAAAGGGGTTTATTACTACTATTGATGGAGCCAAAGCCGATTATCAGGCTTATATGAAAGATAAAACTAGATACGATTTGATTAAACAGACCTTGGAGGACCTGACTTTGGATGCTGATAAGGCTGCTCGTATTGGTGGAACAAGTCGCATTGCTCCAATTGATTCAACTGCGTCTTTGTTGAAACGAGCAAGTAAAAATATATTACCTGGAACAGACAAGTTTATTTATTATTTTGAGAGGGTTTCAAGTAAGGCTACAAGTTTGGAAGACGACCTAGCCGATTCTTTAATCAAAATTGCCAACTACAAATTATTTTCAAAGGCTAACAAAGTAAATAGCTACAAGTATGAACTGAAAATCTCTGATTTGGAAGCAAGAATAGAACCATTACGACTTATTATTCAACAGTTAAAGGAAATTAATGACTTTATCATTGCTACAAAAGCTGCACAGGAAGGTACACGTATTGCAAAAATACAAAGACGTCTGCAATGGTTAAAAATAGGTAATAAGGATGTTTATGGCTTGAAGAATGATGCTGCTATAGCTGGAGCTGCTCTAACAGAGGGTGGTGCTGGTGCAGCGGGACAAAACTTCAAAACAAATCTCGACACTTTACAAACACAATGTAACACAAAATTAACAGCATTTGGCGGAAAATTGAATACTTTTTCAAATATAACAAATATTTTGAAAGACGCCCAGGGCTATCTAAATGATAAAACAATTACAGACGCTGGTAAAACAACGGAAATCAAAAAATATTACGAAATGGTTTGGACTATTGTTTCATTGGGATATTATGATAAAGGTGACAAGGGTTTCAACTGGGGCGAGTACATTCAAAACAAAAATGTAAATGACACAGGAGCTGGAATTTTAAAGGCAATTAAACAAGCAATGCCTACTAGTTTGGCGTCCAATGTGGATATAAAGGCAAAGAATTTTGAAAAACTTTATGCAACGATGCATTTGATATATTACGGTGCTGAAACTCAAATTGATTCTGCTCTAACAAACTATGGAGCTACATTTAATTCGATTACGGACATTAACCCTATTAATGCTGTGGGTGGTGATGTTGCTGGTATGGGTGCAAATACAATACAATCAATTACTAGTCTTACAGATAAGGTGTTTGTTTTAGGTTTAACTAATGACCATGTTGGTGTATTGGAATTGAATGTCGATGGCACAGTAAAGAGTTCTAATTTGGTTCCTACTATTGCTAACGCTGCTAACCCTCAGACATTTGAAAATCAGACAATTGCGAAACTAAATGATGAGACATTTGTCGTTGGATATACTGCCACAGGTAGTTTTTCTGTTATCAAGGCAGATGACAGAGTAATGACTGCGCCAATAAAACTAGCAGCCGACCAACCTATTTTAAGTATCAAATGCTTTACAGCACCTGTCGGTATTGATGGTGCATCTACCGATTGTATTTGCATTCATCAAACTGGTACTGATGGATTTCTTTTTTACAAGGCTGATGGAGCTCTTCTTACGTTTAGGGTTATTACAGGAACTGATGGTCTAGAAAAAAAACTGACTAATACTTGCAAATTTGACATTTCACCCGACGGCACAAAAATAGCAGTGTTTGAATCTGCTGCTGGTGCTGGTGCAGAAAAATTATTTCTATGTGATATTGATTATACATCCAAAGTTATAACTTGGCAGAAATCAGTAGTCCCTTTTGCTTATTTTGGCAAACCTGTAGCGGTAGCAGGAGCAACTGATTATATAACCAGTATTTCATATAGCCCTGATGGCTCAACACTAGCAGTAGGGTTGAATAGACCAGGTGAGTACACAGTTGCTTGCACAGCACAAGGAAATGACAACACTCAATTGTCTCTTAATGTGAAGATTGATATGCCTAAAGCAGATACAAATATTGTAGTTTATAACTCCGGTTCAAAAGAAGAACTGTTTAGAACATCGGCTCCGGGTGGTCCTGCAAATAATGTCAGATTTAGCCCTGATGGCTCGTTAATTGCTGCGATTGTAGATAATAGAACCAATTATTCCAAGTATTACAATTTGTCTGGTGTTATTAGTGCAGCAAAAGCAGCAGCAGCAGCAGCAGGGGGGGTAAATTTTAGAACAGAATTGGCTCAAATGTTGAATGCAAATACAAGTCTTAAGATGATTTTTAATAAAAGAAGGGGTAGTGAAGATGCAATTGTACCAGCAACATTTACAGAAGAAAATATTGAACATCTAGCAAAAACACCAATGTTTTTGCAGTATATGTTCCAACCTCCTGCTGGCGACACTTTAGTTGCAACAGTAATTACTAGATTCGCTACTGAAATTCCTGGTTATTTTGTAGCAGAGAATATAGGAACTGGTATTGTTGGTATGAAGCGGCTCAAACAACCCCTGGATGCTCTTGCTGCTGGTACCAATATTAGTTTAGAACAGTGTAAAAACAGAGGCACTGACTTAATTAGAAACGGAGAAGCCGATTTCAAACTCTTGTATAAAGATTTGACTGCAAATGAAGCGGAATGGAACAGTGTTACTAACAGGGAAACTGGAAAACGTTACTCTACTGTAACCATAACCAAGATAACTCAATTAACGTGGTGTTATGGTGGATACATTGCAGTCCGTCTTGGCGAAATTGGTTCCCGAAATGTTCAATTATTTGACGCATCGGATGGCTTCTATAACAATTCGTTTCAAAGTGAAAATGCTGCACAAATGGTTCTACCAGCTACAAGTGCAAACCTAATTGCATTCGGCAATACTGATGACAGTTTGCAAATTATTTCCACGAATGGAGCCGGAGCAACTGAATTACGCCTAAGAAAATGGGATGTCCAATATACAGAGTTACTCAAAGCATATAACAAATTAACTGCTACCCCTGTTAGTGCGGAAGTATTCTCCGATTTTTACAATGATTTCCAAACAAGTCTAAATTATTTTACATTTCAAAAAGATTTCTTCCAAAACGCACCGGCAAATGGTAGTCCAACGGGTATTGAATATATTGCAATGCAAACCATCATAGATGATGTTGTCAAGTCGGACCCAAGTTACGATGTAGAATTTGCTACTGGTAGAGATAAAGTTGAAAAGGTATTTGAAGACCAATTGACTGCATATGTTGGGCAATTGCACACAGATAATGGAGATGGTCGAGGAGCAGGTGATGCATACAAAGGCTTAAACATAAACAGAAACCCATTCAAGCAACTGTATACTCTTAACCAATATGATAATTATAATTTTATGGTCAGCTCACAGCGCCGCATTGTATTGAATACAAAAATGCTGGGTCCCGCTGTTCTTAAATTGGATATTAACAACTTTCCCGTTGTTAGTAATGAGGTGATACAATATGTTGGTGAATATTACAGGGACTATGTCGATTACAAAATGAGCATTGGTAAAGAAAAGAGTTTCAAATACACACCCCACGGTTTTGGTAAGATATTATATTTAAGAAACAAAGAAAATCCAGAAGATTTGCAAGACACCTCTTGTAAAGGGTTTTTTAGAAATGGTCTGCTATTTGGCTATGCTGACCACGCATATGGCGACATTTCCTATGAAAATAATACTGATGCGGTTGCATATATTTACCGAGGTTATTGGAAAAATGATAAACGGTATGGTTCTGGTGTCGTATATAGTGGCAAAAGTCCCTCGACTAATAAAATTAAATTCATTGGTAATTTTGTTGATGACCAACGGTATGGAAATGGTATTGAATTTTCAGACGATTTTGAGTGGAAGGACCGGGAAAAGAGAACAGGTACGGTTTACTACGGTTATTGGGTAAATGGCCAATTTGGTTGGGCGAATGATATTTATTCTCAGCGAACCAATGTTACCATTTATGAATACAAGGGGGGCAGAGTGGAATCAAAATATGTGGGTGAGATTCGTCAAAATGAAGATGGCAAGATTTTAGCGCAAGGAAAGGGTATAAAAACTACGTATGGATATCTCGATGATGCTGCCGTAAAACCAAACAAAGAAACAGTAGATGCTGGTACTTTTTTTGAAGGCAATCTTTCAGGCACTGATAAAGATAATACTATAAGAACTGTTAAAGATTTAGATGCTGGTGGTGCTACAACAAAAACAGTAGAACAAAAGGGTACATTTGTGAAGGGTCAGCCTGTAAAGGTTAATGTGACAGATTTAGCTAATCCTACAGTTACAACAAAAGAAGTTGCTCAATTAGATGCTGATGGTAAACCTACTGGAACAACTGTAGCAGCACATGTACTAGGTTCTCCTGAAGAAAAGGCATTTACCGCATTTGAAACCCAAAAGACAAAGGAACTCGACGAAGACCAAGCAGACTTGCAAACATTCAATAACCGAGATATCGACAAATTGCAAGGAAAGTCGGTTCCCATCGTCAAGACTAACAGTGAAAGGCGAGTAGAAGTTGAGAAACAGAAGGCAACTGACAAGGGACGAGTTTCAGCTCTTGATGACAAGATGAAAGATAGAGAGAAAATATTAGCAGTAGGTCAGGCCGTTTCTCAGGGAAAATATGTCAAAATTGATAATAAACGGGCAACTGCTGAAACTGATTTCGGTATAATCATATTTGCTAATAAAAATAAATACATAGGACCTATAATTGATAATGGTAACACATTACTAATTTCTACTATAAAAGGTCGATTAGAAAACGATAATGGTGATGTATTAATAGCATCTGACCCAGATGGTAATAACGAAAGTGCGTGGTCTAAATATGTGTTGTCTGCTGATATGGGAAAATATAAGGATCCTAGTAAACTGCCTCAACCTTGGGTCTCATATAGACCTTACGATATCTTTAGTATTATCCCTAAGAATAGTGCAGTGAGTGCCGTATTTGCTCAGCAAGAGGTATCCAATGCAATAATGAATACGTCAGCTGCAGGTAAGACGTTTATTAGTGACCAAGATACACTTAAAAAAATGCGTGGAATTATTTATCGAGATATTGTCATATATGTGCAGGCGTATATACTTGTGATTCGGAGTATTTTGGGAAATAATGGGCCGAAAACAGATGCTAATGGTGACCCGGTGGATAGCTGCGGGAGACCGATGTTGATGGGTGGTGGAGGCTCTAGCCAAATGGGAGGCTCTAGCCAAATAGGAGACCAATTAGTTGACGCTGGTGTAGGTCAATATATAGATTTGAACTTATTACAGCAAACAGGTGGAGGTATTGAAGGCACTAGCCTAATGGGTGGTAATATTATACAAGTGGGTGGCGGAACACTTCAAGACCAACTCGATGAATACAATGCTTACAGAGCCGCTGTTCAAAAAAAAATAAACGAAATAAAGGGAGTAATTGCAAATTTTAATAGAAAACCAGGTTACCAAGGTGCAGCTAAAAAACTGGAAGATTATTTGGCAAACTATACATTAGGTCTTGGATATATAGATGTTGATATTTCAGAATTAGAGAGACAAAAAGCTAAAACAGCTGACCCTAATACTGCTAGTGAAGTATCAAACTTACCATTTGTGCCGCCTTCAAGTAAAACTGTATCTATTTTACCAGGAGAAATAACAGGAAAAAATACAATTGATGCTGACAAGTCAAATTACTTAGCAGCAGTAGCAGGACAATATGATGCTTCAAAACTTGACCCATTTTTATCAGATTTTGACCCAACAGGTCTTATTCCTGTGCGTTCAACTGCAGGAGCATATGTTAATAAGACAAGAACTACCAAAGAATTGTTGGAAGCTGATTATAACAGACTGATTAACGCAAACAAAGATATGATTGTTGCAATACAAGATGAAATAGTTGATATTACAACTTTAGTTAGTCATATTAGTATGGATTCTGGAGCAGATGGTAAACCTATAAAAGTTGATGCTGTCAATCAGGCAGAATTGAATACATACAAAAATAAACTAGAAGGTTTGATAAAAACTGGTGATGGGTTAGATGGTTTAGAAAAGCAATTTACTGCACTTAATGTAAAATTAGAGGATGCAAGAGATTCATTAGCTACTACAAAAGCAACACCACCAACTAGGCAATTTATAACATTATACAATGAAAATATGTCACTATATGAAATAGAAAAAGACCTAACAGAACAATTATTAGACGAACCTGTTTCAAAATGGACAAAAACACAATTTACTGGCGGATATGATGGAAATTTTGAAAAATTTATAACAACATTAACAACCTTTTATGACAAATTAAAGCTTTTAATAGATACAATAGAAAAAGATATTAGAAATAAACCCCCACCAGCTCTTGCTTCTCCTGCTTCAGCTGTTCCTATTCCAGGAACTGTTACTGCTGCAGGTCCTGCTGCAAAAGCAACTATTCTAGATAAAATTCCAGAAATTTTCTCAAAGATATTTGATTATGCTGGAAAACCAGATAAAGCGAACATAGATGCAGTTAATACAGCATTTGCCGAATACAAAAAAACTCTGAGTCAAAACAGCACATATCCTGGGTTGTATGCTTTAATAGTTGATGATTTAAATCTCATTAATACATCATTTGGCGAATATTTTCATTTGGAATTAGAAAAGTTACAATTAGAAGCAAAGAAACCGACAGATGACGAGAAAAAAGATATGCAGAAAAAACTGGATGCAATTTCTATTACGCCGGTGCAAAAGTCTATTCTCAAAAAATTAGCTACTATATTATACAATATCCAAGATGGAATACCAGCTGATAATGATAAGGTATCGATTGACAGTATTGTTAAGAGTGTTGTGCCTCAAAAAGAAGGCGATTTTGAAACATATTTGACCGACATTGATTTGAGTCTGACTGGACCAAATTCAGGATACTCACGTTTCTTAGGAGAGTTTCCCGATCAAATTAAAGATTTAAAGTCATTTCCAAATCAGACTAGCAATTTTGTCAAGGAGATATTAAATGCCATCATTATGTCAGTTTCCAAAAATAGTGGCAATTTGTTAGATGGAAATTCACAGCAGTTGGATAAATTTGATAAGAACCAAGTGCTTTTAATTATCAACAAGAACATCATCATATTGTTCAATATGTATCTAGTTATTATTAGCAAATTGACAATTACTGACCCATTCTTGGTACTAAATTTGTATAACGGTTTCGGTGTTGCATACGAGAAAACCTACGATTTAATCCAGCGAAGAAATGAATCTAATCTTGATGGGTTTGAGAAAAACAAGGAAGAAATATTTGAAAATTCGGATACAAATGATTTCATCAAGTCGATATTGATGGCAATTGCAGTTTCAGTTGCTGCTGGTGGTGTCGCTGCTTCCGCTTCGGGTATCTTTACTGCTTCTGGTGGCAAAAAATACACTCGGCGACGGAAGGTGGTTAAGAGAAAATATAGGACAAAGAGGCATAAGAAATTAAACCTTAAGGGCCGAAAATATGTTACGAGAAAAGTAATCAAGAAGAGACGTAAGGGGAAGGGCAAAAAATAATAGTCTTTAAATAAATAATCTTATATAATAATATTATATGAAATTAGAGTTAGTTATATTTGGCATAACAGGATTTCTACTATTCAATGCATATCACGATGGTAAATATACAAAAGTCTTATATTCTTATAAGAAATACTACAAAATGGCAACCATTGCCTTAGTTGCCATCTCATTATATCTATTATTGAAGCGCAATCCAGACAAATCAAAGCAGATGTTGTTATATACTAACAATCTAGTCAAATATATGCCAATTGACAAGTCAACAATTGATATGATTAGTCCCATTTTTGACTTCACATCTAAGGCAGATTCAAGTCTAATGGGTGCATTAAATGGGTTCAAAAATAACAATAGCCAAATGAGTCCCGTTCTTGCCGCACAGCAGCAGCGGATGTCTTTATCGGGACAAAAGGGTACCAAACGCTCAGTGAGCGAGACTAAGAAGAAATATGTGGCATTTAATCAGGACTGGAAATGCGGCCACTGTAATAACAAATTGACACACACGTTTGAGGTTGATCATAAAATCCGTCTGGAGCATGGTGGTGGTAATGACCCGTCAAATTTAGTCGCACTGTGCCGAGAGTGCCACGGGCAAAAAACTGCGAGTGAGAATATGTAATTTGTATAAGCCCTATGAGTAAATAATATTGTATCAATATATATTAATATAATATGAGTAAAAGTAATAAAACAGATTGTATCACTGAACCAATTATTAGTAAAGAAGATGCAAACATTTTAGGTTTAGAAAGCAATGTCAAGGGTTTCAATTTTGGCCTGCTATTGTCGGCAATTCTCGTCGTTTCAATAATATTAGTATTCATATTCAATCCAGTTGTAGTTGATTATGCTTCAGAAGCAAACGATTCATCAATGTTTAATATCAAATCAAAAATAGTGTATATAACAATATCAACAATAGTCTTCTTCATCTGTGCTTTTTTATTGGGTAAAATGTTGTTGAAGGTGAAACAAGGCACTAGCTCATTCAATGACAATAAAACGATGACAATAACGAGCGTTATTCTTGCTGTATGCTCACTGATTCTCATTTTAATCATATCATTTAGTAATGAATTCAAACAAAACACGGCGCTATCAATGAATTATTTTATTATATTTATATTACTAGCATTATCTTGCGTAGCGTATTTATTTATAACCAGGAACGACTATCAGAGCTTCAATGCACTGCCAAGGGT
>Ga0247722_10002287_pt1 | contig 10003 bp, 10 predicted proteins | sample MSEWelMarce3H_FC_FD_189094 | JGI IMG/M metagenome (GOLD analysis project Ga0247722, IMG submission 189094) | Subsurface sediment microbial communities from gas well in West Virginia, United States - MSEEL Well Study Marcellus 3H_FC | ecosystem: Environmental > Terrestrial > Deep subsurface >...
AGCTGAAAATGTGAATAAATACAATACACGACTGATAAATTACTGCTTTTATTCGAAAAATGAGTGTAATATAAGTAATACCATCAAAACATTACGGTATTATTCGAATCGCTTCTTGGTTCTTGAGGACTATGATTTTGTAGATATCGGTCAGTTAAACGAACATTTTGTAGATAAATGTAATTTAAAAGGTGATGTTAGATATTTGATTTTCAAGTATAAAAACGCCAATGTGGTAGCATTTAATGATTTTTTATTCAATATTGCTAGTCCAAAATTATTTATTTTAAATGTTATTGAGTCTTTTTCCCATCTTTTGACGAGTTTGATTCTTTTAAACGACAATAATATATGTTTTTTCAATTTATCTCCCCATAATATCGGATTTGACGTTGATTGTGGAGAGAAGCCTGTAATTCGCAATTTTCAGACAAGTTTGATTGTTTCCAAGATAGATCCGAGTTATATTACTAATATTATAAAGAAAACGAAAGACTATACTCACAAGCCACTAGAAGTTCATATACTATTCTATTTGATTCAGAATGAAATTTCTACCATTTCTTACTCTTTTATTCAAACAGTTTGCGAGGTTTTTATCAAAAATGCGAGTTTTTTGGCCTTTTTCTCGGAAGAGGTTGTATCTTCGTACAAGGAGTCATGCGTTAAGTTTTTAATGAAGTATGTAAATAAACCTACAAATGACATTATTTTGGATATTATAGAAAATAGTGATAAATGGGATGTTTATAGTCTGAGTGTGTTGTATTTACATATTTTTAACAGTATTTCGCATATTTTCTCTCTACAACCTGGATTTATAACTAAAATATCGACTACTTTATTTAAAAATACACATCCTGATCCTTCTAAGCGACAAAGCTTAAAACAGCTCGCAGAATATTATGATGGTTTATTTGCGGTTGAAACTGATTGGACATTTGTTAAAAAATTACCGTTAAATAAAATGCCTGCGTTATTCGATCTTTTAGGGAAATAATACAATAATTACACGAATATTATATTATTTTGTTCTTTACTTACGTCTACGACTCTTTCCACCTGCCATAGCCATACTTCGTCCGCGAGTCTTTCCACCTGCCATAGCCATATGTCGGATTCTTCCACCTGCCATAGCCATACTTCGGCGTGTCTTTCCACCAGCCAATGCCATACTTTTTCTGGAATTATTTTTCATTGATCCCATTTCGGATTTACGCTTACTCGCATCAATAAATGCTTGCTTGGGTTTATAGTTAGGATTTTTGGCCTTACCTTCCTTATACACCTTCTTTACTAGTAAATTCCAGCTACTAAGTTTTCTACCTCCTTGCATTATACAATAGTAGAAGAAAAAACATTTCGTTAAATATATTATTATTTTTTAGTGCGAATGAATATAAATATTTTAACAAATATAATTATAATGGACAGTGTTGATTTAGATATACACAATTATACACCAAACGATTTAATGAAATTTTTCAAATTAGATAAATCCTATACATTAAATGATTTAGTTGGAAAGGTAGAGGAATTAACTAAAGAAATACTATCGCCTAATACAAGTTATAAGACAACGTACAAAAATGATATTATCAAGTTTATAAGCGAGGCTAGGGACGTTTTATCGCTTTTTAAAAAGGAGGCTGAAACGAATAACGCGATAAAACAGAACTTGGATAAATTTGTAAATATGAATAAAGACCGTAGAGTCGGGCAAATAATAAACCCATTAGATACGCATCCAGCGCTAGAAACGGCTTCTAATCCGACTGAAAGTATAAATGGCTACGACTATGTTGTAAATAATTCAGTATATGTGTTTAACACCGCTGGTCGAAATGATTATTTCCTGTCTGAATCTTCAAACGCAACGTTTGATCTGCCTTTAAAATGGAAGAATGTATTATCCATTTCACTAGTGTCTGCGAATATACCGAATGTCATGTATGCTTTTAATGATGAGTCGGTAACAAATCAATTATACATAGAGGAAGACGGGACCGGTAAGTCTGGTGTAGTCGTATTGCCGCAAGGAAATTATACCCCATATACGATACCTAACACGGGCGGAATTGTACTTTTAACTGCTCTAACAGAGGCCAGTTTTCCAGACGAACTAACAAAGGAAATAAATGAACAAATATTAGGCATATACGACCCCGCAAACTATAGGTTTAAGGTAACAATTAGTTTATCAACACGCGAAACAACAATAAGTAACAATACGAACACGTTTACAATGAACACTATAAGACGGCTACCACGAGAGAATTGTAAATATTCATCATATTCTTCCCTCGTTTATAATGACTACACAGATTTAGATCCGCCACCAGACAAGACACAAATTCCTTTTCTTTCATATGTACAAACGATGGGATATTTAATGGGATTTCGAGAAACTTATTATACGGGTAAAACTAGTTACCCGTCAGAATCAATATTCACAAATATATATTCGAACTATCTATTCTTCGAATTGGACGATTATACAGGTTCGCAGCCGGCTAGTTCTACATATGGTATTTTAGGAAGTAGTGTTATAAATTCTAATGTGTTAGGGGTGATTCCGATAAACAGTAGTTTATTCACTACAACATTTGATAATAACGCGAATTTTATCTATAAAAAGAGAGAATATTTCGGACCAGTAGATATATCACGAATTACCGTAAAACTAGTAAATCAGAAGGGAAATATAGTAAACCTCCATAAAACCGATTACAGTTTTAGTCTACAAATACGTTCATTGTATAATATAACCAATACTGCGAGAGGTCTTCGTGCTCCGGGCATATTTTAAATTTATTTTATAAAATAAAATTGAAACAAATTTAAAAAACATACATAAAGTAAATTATATAAAGAAGAGAATGGTCAAGAACGCTGCCGGTGGAAATAAAGCAAAAGGATTTGCCCGTAAGGGGTTTATCAAGAGTGATAATGTGCTACGAACATCTAAGGATCCTGCGGAAGTATACGCGCAGGTTACAAAGGTGTTGGGCGGAGCCAATTGTCAGGTAGTTAGCGTAGATGGGAAAGAATTCTTATGTCATATTAGAGGGAAATTTCGAGGAAGAGGTAAGCGTGATAATTTTATAGGAACAGGAACGTGGCTTCTTGTAGGGTTATATGACTGGGAAACGGCGTCTGTGAAAGGTAAACTCCCTGGTTGCGACGTTATAGAGGTTTATAGTGAAACGGATAAAACAAAACTAAGAAATAGTGTCACAAATGTGAATTGGAATATGTTTATATTAAATGATAATAAAAAGGTTGGAGATGACGGGGGTGCGGATGGTATCGACGAAATTACGTTTACAGACGAGAAAACACAAGAGTTCCTCGATTTGATCGAGTCTCAAGTTTCATCCGCACAACCAAAATCTATTATCACTACAGATGATGGCGAAATTGTCGATGTGGATGATATTTAAATAAAAATTAAATACAAATAAAAATTAAATACAAATAAAAAAATACCGATAAATTTATCTTTTTATTTCGTCGCACAATATGTGCCCCCACCTATAATTTTTTTGTATTAGTTAAAATACCAAGTAAATTCTAATCGTTGTTGTATTTTAAATGAATGCTATGAAAATAGCAGTATATTATACAAAGAATGCGACCTCCTGTAAATGTGTATATATAAATAGGTATTGAATCGGTAAACTATAAACCGTTGCTGTAAGGAGGTAATAAATAGTGTTAAAACTTCTTTAAGCCGTTGACTTTTAAATAGGATAATATTAAAGATCGCTTAAAGAAAATTAGCGCGTTATTTATCTGCGTTTGCGTGTTTTACATTTCTCTCCAGGTCGGCAATCACTAAATAGTCCAGGGATGAATTTTCTGGATTTAATGCGCATAATATGGGCCTTGTGAATCGGTTTCTTTATTGAGCTAGTCTTTTTCCCTTTGTGATACATAGTGACACTTTTATAACCCCTGCCATTTTTTATCGAGACCTTTCGCACAATCTTTTTACCTCCAGATTGAGCCTGTATTTCTTTATTCTCATAATTAAAACCCGTTGTTTCCATTATACATTATTCTAAGAAAATATTGTATAATTAAATAATATATATGAATTCAGAGTCAATTGTTCATTTATTTCATATATTAATTATTGGTAGTTTGTTTCTATATGTAGGCATACAGAGAACAAATATACCTGCCTTCATGTTTCCACTATTACTAGGCTTGGGTGTAATAGTCATTTTGTATCACATTTTCAAGGTTTATACTTATATGAAACAAGGAAAAGCGTATTGGGTAAATTTGATTCATATACTCTTAGTCGGCCCAGTGTTAGTATATATTGGTTATAATGGAGAGAAGACACAGAGATTATATTTTGAACTATTGTTAATGTTTGGATTTGCTGCTATTGGGTACCATGGCTATTATATGTTGGTTTAGCGTTTAACACAAACTATTTATCCATTTTTTAGTCAGAACCGCGCGAACACTATCTAACGCGCCTTCTGTCCATCCTTGGTTTTGACTAACCACTTCTCCCACGACCAAAATACCCCTTTCTGGATGTTGGGCGATATCAATGAATTCATCTCTGTCCTTATAAACGTCCGTATTCAATGGTTTATAGTAGTGTGTTCCAACTGGCCAATAAAAATCCTTAATTGCGATGAGATGTAATGAATCGGCTGGAATACCTAATGATTTTTCAAGTAGTTCGCAATACAAATCTCTATTTTCTTCTGTATTTTTAAGATTATTTTTTAATGCTAATGTGTTATTATTATCATTATAAGCAATCATATATATACCGTCATCCGGATTTATCGGAAGAATTTTTTGAAGCGGACCCGGTAAACAAGTATAGCCCTTGACATATTCCTTCATAATTGGTATAGAGCTTTTAGAAAATTTTCCGTATAACCGCAAAAATGGCTGTCCTTCGATATCATTATAAATTGGATTTGGTAATAGTTTTCTTAAACCCGTTATAGTAGTCGCAACAATAACCTTGTTACATGTATATTTTTTTCCTTCTTCAGTATCTATTACAAACTCACACGGACTATCATCCGTTTTCGTTATTTTAGAGACGTTACTTGAAAATTTAAAGTGTGATTGTCCTATTTCATCCGCTAATTTCATAACCATTTTCCGCCAAGGAACAGTAAATCCCTTCGAACAACAATAATTGTCTTCCATGCCATAAGAATACAAAGTATCGTGTGCGTCCTCCTTCTCGAAATCTGTATACCCTACTGAAAGTATAAATTGCTTGTATATTTTCTCTCCAAGAACACTCGTAGCAAATGTCTTAAATGTAGTCTGTGGTCCTTTATATTTTTTATATTCATTTTTTAGATGATCTATAACCTTTTTTACATCTAAATGGTGAAACACTGTCGAGTAATATGGCTTAATTGTAAACTCGGTCGTCTTCAACCCCAACTCATCCAGTAATTTATGTAATAATTTATCCTTTTTTTTACGGCCAATTCCGGCGCCCGTAACAATTTCAGTTCCGTAAAACATTTCATTACTTGTTCGTCCACCGATCCATTGTTTTTTAAATTTTTCAAGAATCAGAAATGATTTATCGGGCGACACCTTTTTTATATTATAAGCTGCATACAACCCGCTAATTCCGCTACCAATAATAATTATATCATATTTCATAATATATATATAGTAACGATTTAAATATATAAATTGTATAAATATAGTTTAAGAAACCACTTATCGCTAATGTCAAATACAATTAAACAAAACTCTCGTTTCGCATCGTTAATGGAGGATGAACCGGGTCCTGTAAGAAATGAAAAACCCAAGCCCAGAGCCGATTATTCTGATAGACCCCAACGAAATCGATATACTGATAAATATACCGGTGGGGATCAATTTGATAGAAATAAACAAAACCAAGAATTGCGAATTAAAGCAAATGCGGCACTCCAACTTGAATTTACAGATGAGAACTTTCCAAGTATTATGCTGTCGAGCACGAATAAGGCCAAACCCGATCTAAACTATACTGATTTATTTGCCAACTTGTCGAATACTGAGCAGCCAGTAGATGTTGTAGTGGAACATAATATCGAAACTCTTGCGCCTGGGTGGGCATCTCTAAAAAAGGATCCTGCCAGTAACAAAATTATATGGAGGGAAAATAAAACTTTCAATGCGGATCCTGTAGAGAAAAGTGAAAACGAGATTGCAACAGAAGCATTGAATGCTTTGGTAGAATTATACAATAGACGTGATAAGGAGTACATTGATACGTGGGGATATGAGGACTGGGAAAGAATGTTTAGATTTCCAAATTATGATTATGATTATTTTGACAAATTAGACGAATTAGCAGATTACGAGCTTGAAGTCGATGAGAATAACCAAGATGAATGGAACGAAACGGATTATAATGATAGTTTTGATAGATGGAACTAATAAGTTAAATACCACAATGTATTATATGTGCTTTTTATAATATATTATGGATGTTGAATTGAATGATGACTGGATAAAAAGGTTTGATCAAATCGATAATCTATATGAAGACTTTTATAAAGATAATTTGTGGTATACAAATTTAAAAATCATATATGTAAACAGAGACAACGAAATCGAATTTATCAAAACGGATACGTTTTTAATGTCATCTCCGAATTATATTTCACGGGAGGAGGTTTTACAAATACTTAAGCGGGCGTCTATTGTCAACAATAGAGGATACACGTTATTATCTATAATAAAGTATAATATTACACTTGAGACAGACGACGTAAAAAAATTCATGTGCTCGAACGCTGAGGATTATAATTTTCTGAAGGTTGTAAAAAATATTGATGCCATACCTTTCGAGAAAACGATTAATATGTTTCAGGATTTAACAGACCTTGTTTTTATATTTTATGAAAAATCAACCGAACCAAGAAAAATCAACCCAAATACTATGACAAAAAGAATTCACCTTAACGGTAACGCAAAAAGAACAATTAGAAACAGATATAAAGACTAACCAACAATTTTATATAATCACAATGGCAGCAATCATCAACGCACTCGACAATTATACTCCTACACAAATTGGCGATAATTGCCACACAGAATATGGGTGGTCGAATAATATGCAGGAGAAAATTCTTCAGTTTAGTTTTCAGACGACACGAACAACTGATACTGTAGTAAGCGGGTTACGATTTCGGCTCGCAGACATGATTGGTTCTCTGAAGAATATTATTACGAGTGGGTCTATTCCGGAAAGGGAGCTTGCGCGGGGGCACCTTTCCGTATTGTATAAAATGATCGGACATACACGAGATATTGTTGACGGAAAAGGTGAATGTACTTTGGCATATATGATGATTTTTACATGGTATGAGTTTTATCCGGAACTCGCCTTGTTCGCGTTAAAGTGTATGGTTGATTTGGGAGATAAATCGATTCATCAATACGGTTCGTGGAAAGATATCAAATATTTTTGTCAATATTGTAAGAATCGTGGCGTTTTTGAGAATCACGAGTTGATTGAATACGCAATTGAACTGACAAATGCTCAACTGAAATCAGATTATGAAACGGTCATTTATGGTGGTGATGATATTTCACTCGTCTCCAAGTGGATCCCGCGGGAAAATTCCGCGTTTGGATGGCTAAATGAACACATGGCCGTAGCGTATTATCAATATCTAGAAACAGCAAAAAATCAAGATAGCGTTGACCGCGCCGTCCTTAAAAGCAAAATGGAATATCGTAAGTTATTATCATGGCTAAATAAACATTTGGATACACTTCAGATTAAACAGTGTGGTCATATGTGGTCAAAAATCAATTTCGATAATGTTACATCTATTTCGCTTACAAAGCAAAAGAAGGCATTTCAGAATATTACACAAAATGGAGAAGTCCGTTATCAAGATAATTCAGATAGAATTGTCTGTGCTGAGCGGTTCAAGGCTCATATTCAAACCGCGATTGAGTCTGGCGCTGAGGTAAAGGGGCGACGCGTTTCTATGGTCGACTTTACTAAGCAAGCCCTATCGCTTCTAAGACATCATAATCAGGTAGAATTTGACTTACTAAATTCTCAGTGGCGAGATAATGGGTCGTTGAATGGGTGTTTTGGTAAAATGATCGCAATGGTGGACGTATCTAGTCCAATGGATGGTGACCCTTTGTGCGCGGCCATTGCGCTTGGGATTAGAATCGCAGAGAAATCGGCACTTGGTAAGCGAATTATGACATTTGGCGCCAAGCCGTCATGGGTGAATTTGGAAGGATACGATGATTTCGTTTCGCAGGTCAACGTTATTCGTAATGCGGAATGGGGAATGAACACCAATTTTTATTCTGCTTTAGATACCATTTTGAGCGCGATTATTCTGAACAAGATGCCGCCGGAAGACGTCCAAGATATGGTGTTGGTTGTTCTATCTGATATGCAGATGGACGCGGGTGACAAACAGGTATTGTATGATTCGATGAAGGAAAAGTATGAGGTTGCCGGGATCCGTGCTTATGGTAAACCATATAAGCCCCCCCATATTCTCTTTTGGAACTTGAAAAGCACTTCTGGTTTCCCGAGTTTATCAACACAGACGAATTGTTCAATGATGTCAGGATTTAGCCCTGTGCTACTCAATTCGTTTTGCGACCAAGGAATTACCGCGCTACAAGCGTGTACACCATGGTCTGTGCTAGAAAAGAACCTGGAAAATGAACGCTATAAGATTATGGGTGATAAGCTTTCTCAGGTGATCGAGGTTTAAAATGTCCTATTTTAGGACACATTTGTATTCTTTTATTTTATAATATATATACAGCAATGTCAAACTCAAAGATGACCGAAGAAAATTATCGTAATAATACTTCAAAATATATGGTATCTGAACGAGGTAGAATGCCATATGATTCCAGATTGACTGAAGAAACAAGAGTAGCGGACAATTATATTCCGAAAAAGGAGAAAATACAATTTGTAGAAATATATCCTATGCCTACTGATGAACATTTTCCGACATATGAAATAGCGCGTTTGGATCACGAATGGCAAAGAAATTGGTTTCGAGAAAATGGTGACTTGAATATAAGAATCAAAACACGAAAGGGGGACGAATCAAGTGATGCCACAATCATATCTCAATTACAAAAATACCGTAATGATTTAGGTGATTTTCATAGAAACGATGAAACATATAAAAGAGCATATGAAGAATTTAAGCGAAAAGACGCAGAACGAAATGCGCTTTTCCACAAAAGAAATGATATAAGAAAAGCAATAGAACAGAATACGCTACGTTCTATTTCACTTGATGATGCTACTAAATTGGGATGGATAATCGAAAATGACCCAAAATATACAATACATAGATCATCAAAACATAATGCGTCGTATGTTTTTGCGAATGAATACAAGGAGAAGTGGACTGGGGAAAAGGTTATTTTGACGGATAAACCTATATGGTTAGGCGAGACAATTATAGTTGACAAAAAAGGAGGAAAATCACGCAAATCTAGAAAAACGAAACAATCACGCAAATCTAGAAAAATGAAAAAAACTAAAAGGTTGTACAAGACTAAACGAATTAGTAAGTAAATGCGGATATTTATAATAAAATGTTTAGGTTGTCTCATTTTATTTACGACCGGTTTAATTGCGATATTATACATTATAATTTTTTTATAAAAATATGTGCTATTTTTATAAATGAGTAACAAATTTAAAAATATGTTCGGGATTGTTACAAAAAATAATAATAAATCAGATGCTGTTGTTGATAAGACGCCATATCCAAATAAACCTCTTGAAAACATCAAGTTTGATATACCGTGTAATATATTTCAAACTTGGCAAACAAAAATATTACCACCATCAATGTTTGAGACTATTTCCAAAATAAAACGCCAAAACCCTAGATTCAAGCACTTTTTATTTGACGACAATGATTGTAGAGAATTTATTAAAAAGAATTTTCCCAGAGATGTATTAAACGCATATGATAGCTTGATACCTGGAGCA
>Ga0247722_10002288_pt1 | contig 10000 bp, 11 predicted proteins | sample MSEWelMarce3H_FC_FD_189094 | JGI IMG/M metagenome (GOLD analysis project Ga0247722, IMG submission 189094) | Subsurface sediment microbial communities from gas well in West Virginia, United States - MSEEL Well Study Marcellus 3H_FC | ecosystem: Environmental > Terrestrial > Deep subsurface >...
AAACTCTCATCTTCCTCCCATTCATATTCGGGACTTTGGTTGCCAGAATATTGGTCATCTGGAACATAATCAATTTCACCATCCTCATTGTCCGGCGGAATCCTGTGCGAATGATTTTGTCCATGGAGTTGTGGTGTGTACGGCGCAGGGTTGACAAGTCCATCATCACCAAGAAACTGGAGAACGTCTCGCTTGAACTCGGAGACGTTGAAATACACCTTTGCAGTAAGTAATTCAACCCCTCCGAAAAGAATCCTTTTGTACGTAGACTTTTGGCATGCACCAAGGTCGAAGCTTTGTATAGTCTTTGAGTCTACAAGATCCACTTTTGTCCCTTCTGTACGATAAAGTTTAACCAAGCGACAATAGTCTCTGAGCTCCATGTTGAAACTACCCATTGGAACCGAGTAACCTCTTCGCCTCATTTCATTTCTTAGCCAACTTTCCATTCTAACCGCTTGGAGACTTTGTATCTGAGAGCGGCTTTATTAAGAAAAGCGAATAATCACGCCCCGTTAAAAGCGCGCGCTATAAGGAGCGGCGCAATGGGGAGGATTGTTTTTGCCAGCCATTCAAGCGTGGCGTTACGGGTGTTGATCCAACCTGCGTGCCACGCAACATGCCACCAAACTACCCCGAGACCAGTAATAAGAGGGAAAGCAATGTAACCGCTTGTGAAAGCGGGAGTATGGATTGGAGCCCTCCATAGCAGAACAGCTGTAACAAGGCCGAAACACATGGGATACTTTGGGCCACCATCTTTATCATTTGACCTCCATGCAAATAAAACCCCTACGAACCCGAAAGTAACGCCAGCCAAGTAGTCTACAACGGGACTAAGATCTATGTTTTGCACGATTTCTTCAATTACCGAACCTTGTTCAGTCATCTTGGATATTTAATGAGCCCCGGCAGGCGCGCCTGAAAGTTTACCTTTCAACACTGCGCGCGTCCTTCCCGTCACATATTTTCGAGCGCAAAAACAATGAATCACCACTGTGAAAAATGCTGCCCTAAGACTATGACATCGTACGCCAAATGCCAGGCCATGGCGCTTCGAAGCGAATACCAACGTGTAAAAGATGAGATGACCTTTGGTATTTCATTGAAAGAAAGGGACAATATCAAACTTGCCGAAAAGATACACGAAGAAGCTGAAAAAGTCCTAGAAAAGGGATCCGACACCTTCGGTAGTGACGTGCCATTAACCGCCTTCGTGAAGAAACACATGCAATCTCATCACCTTAAGCTTACTCTGACGAACCCTCCTACCAGCGGAGATACTCCAGGCCAGTACAAGTATTGGTACACAGTGGAATTCGTCGATTTGGACTGAAGCAAATAAAACGAAGCACAAGTTACTTTTATCTTTTACTGTCTTCAATACTACAAACAGTTTTGTTGCGTAGGTTTCTAGATTAATCGCCCCCTTGATGCCCAATTGCGAAGCATGCGGTGAAGTGGCGAGACTGGAGTGTGCAACTTGTAATAAGGTTCACTGGTGCCAGTCGAAATGTCATCTACAAACCCAGCACCGACACTCCACCGTTGGAGTTAGAATTCGAACTCAAGGCTTGAAAAAGACTTCGATCAGCCGACAGGAGCGTGGTGTGAAGATTCAGCATTTCACCAGCAGCTTGTTTGAAGGCCTTCAAGATATGATTGTTAGGGTCAGTCTGGAAGATTCCACGATCTATGCGATAACTGGCGAGTTCATCGGCGAGGATGATATATTGGCTCACATTGATTCCATTGCGGCCATCCTTAGAACAAGAAAACTTGGCAGTAATGTCGCGGAACTGTTGAGAATAATGGACTCAATTTTCATAAGAGACAACAAGCCCGGTAGGAAACCAGCACTGGACAGCGACGATGCTACTGCACTTTCGATTTACATTTCTCTGACAAAGAACCTCGTGGACCAAGTGGTGCCGGACCTTAGCTATTACCCGGAGAACTATCGCAGTGTTCGACGCAAGCATTGGGGTGCAAAGGAGTTTGTCAAGAGTTTGATCGACTCAGACTACATGGAAAAGTTCTACCGCCTGCTTGCCACGCCAGTCCCAATGGATCGGGAGGGTTACATCCTAACTGGGATCTTCAACAATCTTGTCACGGTGGATCGCATAGAGATTGCAGACAAAGCAATTGCAGGCGGGAGATTGGTAAGGCTACGCGAAGACTTGCCGCCCGACATAGCTCTGGAAGTTGTGTACCGGGTTCGAATGGACAAACTGTTTTGGTTGACTATGCGTACTTTGATCCTGCGGATGAGAATGTGCGGGTTCAACGACATCGACACTCTTCTGTGGTGGTCACGAGTTGATTTCTCCTGGAGTTTAATTGAGAACACATTGGCCGGGGATTTGTACACACTTAGAGTGGAACGTTCGGTGTTGATACTTTCCAGGGATATCTGGCAGCAACTGTACGACCAATGGAACGCATTGACCAGCGGTGATAGCAGCTTCTCTTTCGGCGACAACCCTGCAAATTTCAACGGATACACAGAGGTCCGCGCGGCCTATGCTAATTTGGAGACAATAGAAGATGCGCTCCAGGGCAACCCTGTTGTCAACGACTACGAACCCGAAGACTTCCCGATTTGAGCCAAAGAAATAAAGGCGCGCCTCCAGTTCGAACTTCGATTTTCGTGAGCGCGCATTTTCTAGAAAAGGAAATCTGCGCGCCTGGGGCTCAGTTTCAAAATTACACAAACTGAGAACATGGAAGAAAAACACCAACGCGATGCCTCCCCTGTAAGGCGCTTGATACCGACCAATGATTACAGTGTTGCAGATGACATGCTGATTTGGAAGAAGTTGGAAAAGATGCCCTACCTCGAGCAGATACTTTTCTGCGCCGAGGAAGCCTACGTCCGCGATAGAAGCAGGGAGTTCTGGCATCGCCCTGCTCGTTCGAAGCCTCGTCTTTCGTCTGTGAAAGAGAGTCTCTACAACTTACACGGTTCAATTCCTTGGGAAACGAGAATCATGGCCCATGTTTTTGCCCAATTGATGTGGACAGAGATCTGTGGAAAACCAGTTTCGGTTAAGCCGTTTGAAACAGTTGGGATTCGTTTCACTGTGCAAAATCGTTACTACATTGTCACTCAGGATACACTCTACTTTGAGACTATGGACAGTCGCGGTCTGTGGCGAGCGCAGAGAGACGTACTGACCGATCGACCCTCTGCTAGCTTCAGGCAGATTGTGGAGTCTTTTGTTCAGAAAGTTGACGAGATACACAGAGGCCTGAATGACCCTATTGGACTATTATGTTAATAAAAAAAGAAAGCGCGCTCATTCTGATGTCTTCTCAATTGTGGCGCACCACTTACAGAGCTTTGAAACGTTACGGTTTCGTAGAGGTGATCTACGGGGCACGCACAAACAAAGTTCATGCATTGTACCTACCGAAGCGTGACACAAACATTCACGTCCTGGAAATGGTTACACCTTTGAGTGAAGTCGACACATCTGCCAGGACCAAGTACGTTGCCTTGGATGCGGATGTTCAACCGAACAACTTGGATGAGTTGATTACTTGGGTTGAAACAAAAATCTCCAAGTCAACTCCACAATTCATGGAACAAGAACTCAGTCAGTTGGAACTCACCAGACCTTTCACCGATTTGGAGGATTTGGTGCTGCACGTAGATCTCAACCCGGACCAACAGGTTGATTGAGCAAAAAAATAAACGGGTCTAGGTTTATCTCTCTGGTTTTTTGCTACAAAATCCGCTGTTGAGTTGTATTCCAAACTCCGACGTAGGTTTGTATACACCCTCATACGATAACAGAGAAATGTCGGACCTCGTCATGTATCAAGTGGTACACAGTAACAGAAGTAGCGCACACAATGTTGAACGGAATCTGTTTATGGGATTCTCGTTTCGGAATTCGACAACTCCTCTACTCAGAGTACAGCTCCGTCAGTATTTTCAACTGTTCTGGGTCCCAGCAGTAGGAGTCGTAGTTCATCTCCTTTCCAGCAAGAACGCTGATGTGATTGCCAGGAGGTGGTCCAATGAGTCGCACGTTGGCCACGTACCGGTTCAACTGGGGGTATTCTGCAATCACGACATCGTTGGCCAGCAATTTGTTGCCCTCTTTCAAAGCGAGCTTACGGTGCTTTTTGATTCGAAGGAATACCTTGTAGGCGGCAATGTTATCATTATTGATCAACACGGCCGTGTTTCCGTAGGCGCCTAACGGTGCCAGTGATACTGGAGCACCTTCAATTGGTTTGATGGGTCTTTCCGCGTGTTTGCTGTATCCAAGTTGAACAATATCCCAGTCGGGTCTGTTTTCCTCCAGCCATTCGAAGATTTCTTTGACTTGCTTCCAAAAACCTGGCAAAATGCAGAGATCATCCTCCAACAATAGGCCAAGATATTTGTCGCTCTTGTGCAGCTTTTCGTAGACACGTAGGTGGCTCTCAGTACAAGCGGTGCGTGTGATCTTGGTGCGAACACAGTCCAGCAGGTATTTAGTAAGCTCCAAATCTTCACCAATAGCTAATTGTTGCAGCTGATTCTCCGAATCACGAAGGTTGAAATCTAGCGCCTTGAGAATGCTGACCAATCGCACCCATTCCTTGTCGATGATAAACTCGATCTTCTTATCAGCTTGCGTTTTTCCAGCCTCACTGAGCACAGCTGAGGCTGGTGCACCGAGGATCAACTTGCGAAGTGGAGGCGGGATGAAGGTGCCGTGAAGTTTTGCCAGACTTAGTAGGGTTGGGGTCTCAACAACCTCCGCGCAGGTGCAGACATTTTGTAAAAATTCCACGGGTACCTCAGGGGAAGAATTCTGCCAAGTTTTCAAGAAAGCATCCTTCCGAGTCAATCCAGGCTTAAGTAAACTTCCGGGTACATTGATGACGATCGCTTCTACGTTTTGCATTTTCAAAGACTGTGCAACCAAGAACCACGAGAGCGCTTATTATTATTTTCACGCGCGCTCGATAAAAGTTCAACCTCCTTTGTTTGTATAAAGGCAATTTTATTGCACGAATCCTTGCTTCTTCAAGGCAATGACGACCTTGAGTGCCTCAAAGTGAGTTGCGCCGAATCCACGAACGTACTCGGGTACTTGTTCCACGGGTAGGGTCTTGAGGGCATCTGGTTCGCTTTCCAATAAAGCCAAGCTCTGCTCAAGCTGAGGGTTGGAGATGGCGAGAGTCTTGAGGAACTCAGCGGCAGACCAGCCAGTCGCGACGGGGTCGGCTAGTACCAATTTGTCAGGGATATTTCGTTGGGGTGCGAACAAGGTGGGCATGATGTTGTCCAGTTTCTCGACTACACAAAGTTCGAATTTGTTCTCAACTGCAATTTTGAGAATCTCCTCCTTGATTGCTGCACCCTCTGGACCGCTAGTCATGGCTCTAACCATTGCTCCAGCATAGAAAGACTCGGCCATCTCCTTGGTCAGCTCATTTTGGAACCAATAGGACTGCGGCCCGACACTGTTCCACTTCTTCAGTTGTGATTGAGTGATGAACTCCTGTGCCTTACTGCGCCAAATCATTCTCGCAGTAGCTTCGTCAACGGAAGGATCAAAGACCAGCAGTTCCATGATGTCTGCGTTTTTGGCCTCACTGATAGCTCGTTCGAAATCTCTTCTGATATCCATTGTAGGAAAAGCTCGGACGGAGCGATTGGGGAGGGAAACTTCAGCATATTCGTACAAAGCAGCCACTAAGGGAGTCCAACGCACGGACAGTACTTGTACGATATCGGCCAGGGTCATTTTTTCTCCCAAAAACCAGGGGAGCTTCTGGCGAACCACATCGTTGATCTCCTTGATAGCCAACACTTGTTTCAAGGCCATCTCTCTGCCAGCATCGTCGGTTCCAGCAAAGAAGATGCTTGGATTGGCCAGGTTGCTGAGACAGTGGACCCAAGTGTAGACCGGCTGAGTAGTGGGGATCAATTCCATGAAATCTTCCTCCGCTTGAGGGGGGACGTTCTGAGGGCTAGGATTGGCCGAATAAGTTTTCAAACCGAAGAATTCATCTGCATTTGCACCAAGCAGTTCCTCAAACAACTTCTCCAGCGGTTTGTTCCTGTATGCGGGGTCGGACTTGGACTTCGAGTAGTCACGCGAAATTCTTGCTCCAAGGTCGAATCGGACATTTCCATAGTCTTTGATTCGAACCAGCCACTCTCCGATGTCTTTTTTCATTCGTACTTCGGGAGGTTCCAAAAACAGCGACCGACAGAGCGTTCGGATTTGATCAAAGTTTTGACCGTCGAGAATAACATAGCTGATTTTTTCCAATTGATTCTCAGCCCTTTCAGACATGTCGCCGAAAAGTTCAAGCCCACCTGGGATCCCCGCCAGTTCCTCGTAGAGTGCTTCAAGTCTATCATTCCGAGCATACGTGTAGGTTTTGGAGCTTTGATACTGATGGAGGAGATTTGCACCGAATCGTTTGAGAAAATCACTCCGACCCTGCAAACCGCCCAACCAGTTTGCTATGCCGGCTTGAGAAAATTCCAAGGGAAGTTTCAGTTGTGCCAGTTCACAGATCGTCACAAATTCTCGTGAGTGTTTGAGTTTGCAGAGTACGGCTGCAACCTGCTGGACAACATCAGGAGCCGATGCAGCGACGGTTTGTTGATCATCGTTCCAGAAGAAGAAATCCGCCACTCCTGCGACAGTCAACAATTCGTCCATGACTCCCTTCAATTTCTTATCGGGGCAAGACTTGGCAGAGAGATTGTAAGCATTTTTCAATTGCTTCCCGAAAATCCTTCGATCTTCTTCGAATTTTCCCATCTCCATTACCCATTGATAAATTGTTGCTTCAAGGTAGTTTCCGGGTAATTTGATACGGCACCGAATTCCCGAATCGTAAATGGGCATCCAGTTTTTCTCGCGGCACAAAGTGTTTTTGATGTGTCTTTGGGCTGGAGTCGAGTACAAATCCATAAGCAGCTTTGCAATTCCAGGTGCAAATTCAAGCAATGCCCCGTGTAAAACACACAAGTCGATAGGTTTTTGTTTCCCAAGGGAAATCAACAATTGATCCATCAGATATTGAATGACATCCAGAGCTTTGGTGTGGACACGAGGTAAACCACAGGTTTGGCTTAGAGAAGCACAAAGCATCTTCATCTCCGAATCAACTAGATGACCTTGCAGGATATTCACAACTTTTGCGATTGACAACTGGCTCATGTTTTGATGGGCTGGTTTTCTGAGGAGCGAGGCTAGGGCTTGGCTTTATAAAGGTAAATGCGCGCGGTATGTTTGTCACCCGAGCGCGCAGGGTCGAAGTTCCAGTGCACGAAGGAAACTACGCCCCCTCGGCGCGGGACAACATTTTTTTTCTCTCGCTCAAGAATGGGGTTCACGGAAGACATGGAGGCACATTTTGAACAGTACGGGTACAAATATCAAAGATGGTACCAAGATAACGGATTAGAAGGAGGTTGGACTTTTACTGGAGGATACATGATACGTAGATTTCCAGAAATTGGTTGGCAACTTACCAAAAATGAAGCCTTGTTGGACAATCTAGAGGACACGTTCAACCCAGCAAAAATTATTGAACAACTCAATCGATATGATTGTGTACTCAAGGCATCTCTCTCCGCTGTTCTACCGCCCAAGGCTGAAGCCAAAGCCGAGTCAGTAGAAGTCTCTCCTTCCGAAGAGTGTGCGGTCTGTTTGGAGAAAATACCCGAACGTGTGGCGATAGTTCCCTGTGGACATACGACAGTTTGCAAGGATTGCTGCTTGGAACTTGACTCTTGTCCACTGTGCAGGGGTGAAATCAAACAAGTCATAAAGTTGTTTTAACGAGTCCTTGTGTTTATTGAACTAACATGCCTTGCGCGCGTAGTAAGTAAATTTGGTTTTTGCGACAAAGCGTGTAGAATCAAAGGTTTCAAACACAGCAGCATGGAGAAAATTATCTACTGCATTCTACATTACGGGCGGCCTACGTTGGAAGTCGCTGCTGCACTGTTTCAAGTTTACCCGTTGGGTAGAGTTCAAAATTTTACTGCGTTTGATGTCGAGATATACGGCAGAGAAAGGTACTTTTATGACGACCGAATTCGTATGTGGCAGCCAATAGTTCGAACTTTCTCTATACAAAATTTCCAACAATGGTTGAGACTGTATCGAAAATATGCATTTAGTTTAACACCTGAGGGAGTTGTGCACTGCTACAAAGAAGTCGCCGATCCGATGCCATGTCTGGCTAGGGAATTAACTTTGTGCAGTATTTTATCTGATGATTTTCACTTGGCCTCTACTCTTATGCAACTGTTCTCAATAGTAGTCGAAGAGACGACTATCCTAAGGGCAGTATTTGTCAACGGAAAGCAAGCTTGCTTCGATTATTTCTATCCTCAAGGTTGGTATCATGAGAATGATCAAATATTATTGCATGGTATAGACCTTTACGACCGATCACAGAATCCACCCAAAATTGTGAATATACTTTCCTCAAACTCCCCTTTGCTATCGTGTGAAATCCAAGAGGCCATGCAGCTGTGGGATTTTATTCTCAAACGCGAATTGAGAAAAGTAGCACACACTCTTTTTTATTTGCTGGCGGATATTGTAAACACCAAGTCTGAAGTAGGGCTGAACTGGTTCAATGAGAAATTTCAACTGACATTTGGAGAGGAAACCTACACTGGCCCCGTGCGACAGGACTTTACAGCTCCTTTGCTGATCGATGGATTTGAACGCAAGGTCACTTTGAATGGAAACCCTACTGCTATACAACTATTTCATAGATGCAGGCTTCTTTTTTGCCGAAAATAAAGATTTCCCCTCAACGTTTCAAAGGTGTGTTTATTATGCACGTTTGCTCCTGTTTCAAAGTGCCGTGAAAAAATATCTACACCCTATTGGATTTTTGGCAAAATATTGCAACTTCAATCTGTATCTACTCTCCAAGACTTTCATTGCTTCTTCATCCACCTGCCATGGGATATCGACTGAGTTGTCACCACGCCGTGCTGCAAGCAAACAATCATGCTGCACTCGTGCCATAGACCTAGGCATTTGTACATTCTTTGAATGCTTTTTGATGGTATCTTGGTAAAACTTGATTTTGCGGGCTGTTTCTTCTATCTCTAGAAGTTCATCTTGATTGACATCGGTCATGTTCCAGTTGGGTTTTGATTTAATAGCCCTACTTTATTATTATTTCTTATCTACGAGGCTACTTTCAAAACATGTTCATCAAGAAGCAGTTGTACAAAGTGACCAGTTTGTTCTCACGAATTTCTGCCATAGTACTCTTCCTTTATGTGCACTACTTAGCGTGGAACCTTGTATCAGATGGTCTGATTTATGCGTTCATCTATGGCAGCAAAGTGATTGATCCTGAGCATGCCGACGAAATTGCCCAGCTAATACCCAAAATCGACACCCCTGTGTTTCTGCTGCACGGACTTGGAGAACGAACCTGGACTATGCAATTGTTTGTTACATTCCTACACATCAGGGGTTGGACAAATGTCTACACCCCTCATTGGCCAGCCAACACTTGTCAGCTGGAGGATTGCTTGGATGCATTGGACAAAGAGATGCAGCTGTACGCTAACAAGTCACAACCAATTCTGGTCGTCGGCAACTCCATGGGTGGCGTTATGGCGCATCATCTACACACCAGAAACTGGAACATACTGGTGTCCTACAGTATTGCAGCTCCATTGAAGGGTGCACAGCTCTACCGGCACTTGAAAAAGATACTACCAACTGTGATTTTCGACTTCTTCCACCAACCGGGCTACGACTACCTAGAACGCACTGAAGCTCCGCCTAACCCTCCTCATACATGGTACACTGTCAGTTTCAACACTCTCTACGATTTCGACGGACAGGTGCACTTGCTGGACACTCTGATATATGAGAGCAGACATATCGCTTTGAGTGGGTTTCACTTTTCCCTAGCATTGGATCCAGAAGTATGGAAGTTTTTAGAACTGCACCTGCGCAGTAGAATAGTAAGCACTTGATTAAAGCAA
>Ga0247722_10002289_pt1 | contig 9999 bp, 9 predicted proteins | sample MSEWelMarce3H_FC_FD_189094 | JGI IMG/M metagenome (GOLD analysis project Ga0247722, IMG submission 189094) | Subsurface sediment microbial communities from gas well in West Virginia, United States - MSEEL Well Study Marcellus 3H_FC | ecosystem: Environmental > Terrestrial > Deep subsurface > Rock...
ATATGGTGCACCAAAAAAATGGAGATACTATTTTTGATTTTGATGTGCAAGGAATTGAAATGTTGATTGAAGGAGATTGGGTAACGGCGAATGGAACAACATTAGGTGCTGACAACGGAATTGGTGTTGCGACTATTATGGCTTTATTGGCTTCTAAAGAGATTCCTCATCCTGCAATCGAAGCATTGTTTACAATTGATGAAGAAACTGGAATGACTGGTGCTATTCATGTAGATCCTAAAAATATTTCTGGTACTATCTTATTGAATTTAGATACTGAAGACGATGATGAATTATCGATTGGTTGTGCTGGAGGAATTGATACAAATACATCTTATACGTACACTTCGGAACCAACAAAAGAAAATTCTACTTCTTTTTTAATTACGATTAAAGGGTTATTAGGAGGTCACAGTGGGATGGATATTCATAGAGGAAGAGGAAATGCGAATAAATTAATGACTCGAATAGTTCGTCATTTGATGGATCAATTTTCTGTTCAACTTGCTGCTTTTGATGGTGGTAGTTTAAGAAATGCGATTCCAAGAGAAGCAACTGCTCAATTAGTGGTTGAAAAATCGAATGTCGCACAATTTAACTCCGAATTTCAGCGCATTTCTGAAGAAATTATTGCTGAATATAAATCTATAGAAGCGCATTTAAACATTGATTTCAAAGAAGTTGAAGTACCTCAATCTGTTGTAGGTTTGGAGGATTCAGTTAAAATCATTGACACATTGTATGCGGTGATAAATGGCGTATACAGAATGAGTCCAGAAATTGAAGATTTGGTAGAAGCATCTTCAAGTTTAGCACGTGTCATTGTTAAAGATGGGATTTTTTCAACACAATCACTGCAGAGAAGTAGCGTTGAGAGTTCAAAAAAAGACGTTGCAAATATGGTAAAAGCAGCGTTTAGCTCAATGGGATGCTCAGTAGTTCAAAACGGAGATTACCCTGGATGGTCACCAAATGCAAATTCGCCTATTTTAACTTTAATGAAAGATTTATACATTAAAAGGTATAATGAAGAACCGAAAATTAAAGCGTGCCACGCTGGATTAGAATGCGGTATCTTAGGAAAACATTTCCCGAAAATGGACATGATTTCATTTGGTCCAAACATTCGTGCAGCGCATTCACCTGATGAAAAAGTACAGATTTCTTCTGTTCAAAAATATTGGGGGTATTTACTTGAAACATTAACACAAATTCCATTCGCAAATTAATAATCAACGTTATGAAGTTCTTTTAGTGCTTCATTTTTATAACAAATCGAAGAAAGCATGAAAAGAATTACAGAATTTAGAAAATTATACGAAGCAGATCGAACGACCTCTTTGGCTGAAATGAAAGAAAAATACCGGAAATTGGTCAAAAAATACCATCCAGATAAATTTCAAGACGAAGAGAAAAAATCAGAAGCTGAAGAAGTAAGTAAAAAAATCATTGAGGGTTACCACTTTTTAGTGAGTATTTCACCTGAAACTGCTGCTGTCAACAAAGAAACATATATTCATAGTATTTCAAACCACTTAGTAATTGATTTTCAACACAAAGGTCAAGTGTTGCGTTTGGATTTTTCAGATGGAAATAGCTACGAATACTTTGGAGTATCTAAAGATATTTACTTGAAATTGTGTCAGTCTGATATTCAAACTCGATTTGCAAGAAGAAAAATCTGTGAAACATTTACCTATAGAAGTGTAACACAACAACCGACTGTTCCGAGATAATAGATACAATGAATAATTTGATTCAAGACAATAGAAAAGAATTGATTGAATTAGCAAATGCAGTAATGCCTTTTGGAAAATACCAAGGGAAACTTTTAGTGTCGATACCTGAAAACTATTATGTTTGGTATCATTCAAAAGGATTTCCTTCCGGTAAACTTGGTTCCCAATTGGCATTAATGCATGAAATCAAAGTGAATGGATTGGAACATTTAATTTACCCATTGATTAAAAAATAAACTGTGTCTGAGATCAAAGCAAAAGTCTTGGTTATATGTCCTTATCCCTTAGGGAAGGCTCCTTCACAACGGTTTCGATTCGAACAATTTTTACCATTTTTAGAAGAGCAAGGTTACGAAATAACAGTCAAAACGTTTCTAGATCAAGCGACTTGGGATTTATTGTACCAGCCGGGGTTGTTTTACAAGAAAACAATTGGAATGCTGAAAAGCACCTTCAAGAGATTTTCACAATTAGCAACTTTGCATCGGTACGATTTTGTGTTTATGCACCGTGAAGCCCTATTTTTTGGTCCACCTGTGATAGAATGGTTAATGGTTAAAGTTTTCAGAAAGAAAATATTGTATGATTTCGATGATGCGATTTGGTTGAAAAACCATTCTGACAGTAACGCTATATTATCTTTTACTAAATGGTATTCAAAAGTGCATTCAATTTGTAAATGGGTAACACATATTCAATGTGGTAATGCTTATTTAGCCAATTTTTCCAAACAATATAATTCAAACGTAACCATTGTTCCTACAACGATAGATACGGATGGTCACCACAATACTACAATTGATTACTCACGAAAAAAATTAACAATCGGTTGGACAGGGTCGCATTCCACAATGCATTATTTAAAGTTCATTGTTCCTGTAATTAATTCATTAATGCAAAAATATGCTTTCGATTTTTTGGTGATTTCCGATCGACCTCCTGAATTAGAAATTGAGGGTATTAAGTACTGTAAATGGGATAAAAATTCAGAAATTGACGATTTAGCACGGCTTGATATTGGGATTATGCCTTTGAAAAATAACGAATGGTCCGAAGGAAAATGTGCCTTCAAAGGATTGCAATACATGTCCTTAGGTATTCCTACTGTTATCTCACCTGTTGGAATGAATACAACTTTAGTTCAACACGAACAAAATGGATTTTTAGCTGACTCTGAAGAAGAATGGTACATTTATTTAGAAAGATTGTTGCAAGACCGAGCGTTGAGACAATTAATAGGGGCTAACGGCCAAAAAACAGTGGTAGAGCATTATTCTGTGAATGCTTTGAAGGATAAGTACCTTCATTTATTTGGATTGATGGCAAAAAAATAAATTCCACGCGAACAAATTCATCAACATTTTTTTGTTCATTTAATTCTACTTTTTCATTTCTTTTTGATTTCTAAATCTATTAAATTGGATGCTCAAATAAGTGTATGAAAAGTCTGAATTTTTTTGTGTTTTTATTGGCGGTATCGTTTTCATTTTTGACGTATTCTCAAAAAAATGATAATTATCCGCCAAAGGTACTTCGGAAGTTAGAACGTACGAAATTACTTTATTCACAAGGACATTATGGATTAGCGTGTTGGAAAGCTGAAAGCATTCTGGATCAACCTGAATTTGAAAAAATTGAAGAACTAAGATTGTACCAAGCAATGTCTTTATTGCATATGCAAGACCGTCTTTTTTTCTTTTTGCGTGAACCATCGCCTTGGGAAGAAGCATCGATCATTTTGAATGAATTAAAAAGTTCTCCAGCAGGAAAAAAAATCATTGATGCACATATAGATGAACTTTCCGATTTACGTTTTTATTTGTTGGATGAATTAGAAATCTATACCGATAGAGGTAAAAAGAAAAAAGTTGAACAATTAACGAAAGTAATCGCCTCTATATTTGAAAATATCAATTATAAAAAAGACCGTAAAAAGAAAGTAATTATTCCTGCTAAAAAAGAAGTGAAAGCAGTGATAACGACAAAACAACGCGAGAAATTATTAGATATTGCAAAAGAAGAAATTGGGGTTCCCTATGTTTGGGGTGGTACAACTTCTGAAGGGTTTGATTGCAGTGGATTTACAAGTTATGTTTATTCAAAAGCAGATGTTCGCGTTGCAAGAACAGCCAAAGACCAATATGAGTCTTGTAAAAAGATAGATCGCGAAGAACTTAAAACAGGAGATTTGATTTTTTACAATAATGGGGGAGAGACTACTATTAGTCATGTAGGAATTGCAATTGTAAATTCCGATGGTTCACTTCAAATGATTCACGCAAGTAGTTCAAAAGGAATTGAAATAACTAACGTTGACACTTCAAATTATTGGCAGAAAAAATTGGTAGGTTTTGGGACCTATGTTAAAGATTGATCAGTTATTTCTTAATTTCGTATTGGTCTCTTTAACTTTTCCAAAAATTATATTTAATGTTTTAAAAAACTTTAAAATTGATCAGTGTTTTAAAATGAATGTGATTTAGTTAAAATAAAATACAATACAATACATAAAAAAAGCCTCCAGTTTTAATGGAGGCTTTCGTTCTGTATAAGAATGTGTTTCTTTCTTAAAAAGAATTACTCAATCGTTGCGCTTAATCCCTTGTCATGCAAAGAAGTGCACATTAATTTTAATTCATCGTATTCACCGCGTTTAACACTACACTTTCCTTTGAAATGAATCAACCAAGTACATTGTTCGGCTTGTTCCACTTCATGACCACAAATAGAAATTAAACATTCTGTCACATGATCAAATGTATTTACATCATCATTGAAGACGATTAAATCATGTTGTTCTACCAAAAGTTCTTTGAGAGAATAACTTGGTTTTTCTATAGTTTCGGTCGAAAAAAACATAGGATTAGTTTTTCTTGTAAAACGGTAATTTAACAACTTTCGCTTTGATACCTTTATCACGAATAGAAATGAAAATTTCAGAATCTACCTTAGAATTGTCAATTGTAACATATCCAAGACCAATACCTAATTTCAAAGAAGGGGACATCGTTCCAGAAGTAACTTTACCAATCACATTATTATTTTCATCGTGAATTTCATAATCGTGTCTCGGGATACCTCTCTCAATCATTTCGAATGCAATTAATTTTCTCGTTACTCCATTTTCTTTTTGTTGTTTTAATGTTTCAGCATCGATGAACTCTTTGTTGAATTTAGTAATCCATCCTAAACCAGCTTCAATAGGGGATGTACTATCATCGATATCGTTTCCATAAAGACAGAATCCCATTTCTAAACGTAAAGTATCTCTAGCAGCCAATCCAATAGGTTTGATTCCATAAGGAGCTCCAGCTTCAAAAACTTTGTCCCAAAGTTCGTTAACAAAATCATTTTTTACATAAATTTCAAAACCTCCTGAACCAGTATAACCAGTAGCTGATATGATTACATGCTCTACACCTGCAAAAGGTCCAACAACAAAGTGGTAATAAGGAATTTCAGTCAAATTTACAGAAGTCAAAGTTTGCATTGCTTCAGCAGCTTTTGGTCCTTGAATTGCCAATAAGGAATATTCCTCAGAAACATTTTTCATTTCAACACCTAAATCATTGTGAGAAGCTATCCAGTTCCAATCTTTATCAATATTGGAGGCATTTACAACCAGTAAATATTGCTCTTCTTTGATTTTATAGATGATCAAATCGTCAATAATTCCACCGTTACCATTTGGCATACAGCTGTATTGTGCTTTTCCGATTGTTAGGGTTGATGCATCATTAGAAGTTACTTTTTGAATTAAATCCAATGCATTTTCTCCTGTAAGAAGAAATTCACCCATGTGTGAAACATCAAATACTCCAACACCGTTTCTAACTGTTTCATGTTCTACGTTCACTCCTTCGTATTGAACAGGCATGTTGTAACCAGCAAAAGGAACCATTTTTGCTCCCAATGCAATGTGTTTTTCTGTAAGTGCGGTGTTTTTCATTATAAAAATTTAAGTATTAGTACAATAAATTAAAAATCGAATAATATTCAGAAATTAATTTTTTCAAATTTATAAAATATTTATCCCACGATGTCTATTTAATGTGTACAATTAGTAAAATCTTTATTTAATTCGTTGAGAAAGGCTTAATATTCTTGAATTTATTGAGTTTCTAGAAGTATTTTTTCAGTTTTATACTTTATATTTGCAAAATAGAGCGATCAACCTTGATTAAGATGGCTATTTTTAACCCTTTTGTTGGTTTCAAGGTTCCAATAAAATACAATTAATTAAAAGCCTTATGGCAGAAACAAAAATTACAGGGCAGGGATCTGCAGATTTCGATTGGGATGCATTAGCATTGGACGGTTACAACAAAGTTCAACGTGCTGAATTATCTGACAAGTATGAAGCAACATTAAGTTCAATCAACGAAAAAGAAGTTGTTGAAGGTACAGTTGTTGTTTTAACTAAAAGAGAAGCAGTAATCAACGTTGGATACAAATCAGAAGGAGTTGTTCCAGTGAGTGAATTCCGTTACAATCCAGACTTAAAAGTTGGAGATACTGTTGACGTTTACGTTGAGTGTCAAGAAGACAAAGCTGGACAATTGATTATCTCTCATCGTACAGCACGTATGCACAAAGCGTGGATTCGTGTGAATGATGTATTACGTACAGGTGAAATCATTACTGGTTTCGTTAAATGTCGTACTAAAGGAGGTTTAATCGTTGATGTTTTCGGAATCGAAGCTTTCTTACCTGGTTCACAAATTGACGTTAAACCTATTCGTGATTACGATGTTTACGTTGGTAAAAACATGGAATTTAAAGTTGTTAAAATCAATCAAGAATTCCGTAATGTTGTTGTATCTCACAAAGCGCTTATTGAAGCTGAGTTAGAAGAACAAAAGAAAACAATTATTTCTGGTCTTGAAAAAGGTCAAGTATTGGAAGGAACTGTTAAAAACATCACTTCTTACGGTGTATTCATCGATTTAGGAGGTGTTGATGGATTAATTCACATCACTGATTTATCTTGGGGTCGTGTAAATCACCCTGAAGAAATCGTTGAATTGGATCAAAAATTAAACGTTGTAATTCTTGATTTTGATGATGATAAAAAACGTATCGCATTAGGATTAAAACAATTACAAGCTCACCCTTGGGATGCATTAGACACTAATTTACAAGTTGGAGACAAAGTTTCTGGTAAAGTAGTAGTAATGGCTGATTACGGTGCTTTCGTTGAAATCGCTGCAGGTGTTGAAGGTTTAATTCACGTATCTGAAATGAGTTGGTCTCAACATTTACGTTCTGCTCAAGATTTTATGTCTGTTGGTGATACTGTTGAGGCAGTAGTATTGACTTTAGACAGAGAAGAAAGAAAAATGTCTTTAGGGATCAAACAATTAATGCCAGATCCTTGGGCTGCGATTGAATCTAAATACACTGTTGGTTCTAAACATACTGCGAAAGTGAGAAATTTCACAAACTTCGGTGTGTTTGTTGAATTAGAAGAAGGTGTTGATGGTTTAATCCATATTTCTGATTTATCTTGGCAAAAGAAAATCAAACATCCATCTGAATTCTGCAAAGTAGGAGAAGAAATGCAAGTGGTTGTTTTAGAAATTGATCGTGATAACAGAAGAATTTCTTTGGGTCACAAACAATTAGAAGAAAACCCATGGGATGTTTTTGAAACTATCTTCGGAGAAGGTTCAGTTCATCAAGGTACTATCATTGAAACGAAAGACAAATCTGGAATCGTTGCTTTACCTTATGGAGTAGAAGGAATTTGTCCTGCGAAACATTTGAAAAAAGAAGATGGAAACAATGCGAAAATTGACGAAACGTTAGATTTCAAAGTAATTGAATTCAACAAAGACTCTAAGAAAATCGTTGTTTCTCACACACGTACTTTTGAAGAAGGAGAAGACCGCGCTACTGCAGCTTCTACAGCTAAAAAAACTACAGGTGGCGGATCTTCAACTGCTCAACAAGTGAAAGCAATCAACCAAAATTCAGAGAAATCTACTTTGGGTGATTTAGATGCACTTTCTGCATTGAAAGACAAAATGGACGGTAAATAATCGTTTTCATTGAAACATAAAAAGAGGGTGGTCGAGAAATCGATTCACCCTTTTTTCATGCTCATAACATTGATCTCGAATTTACTTTCCTTGAATTGATTTCCAAGTTTCAAAGAGTTTATCTTGTGCAGGCCGATTGGATTCTTCCACTTCTATTGGTTCACATTCATTCATTGTTTCAAAACATTCTCTAGGAAGTTGTTGATACAGTTCAGTTCCTTTTGTTTTCCAAGCTAGCATTTCATCGGAAACTGATTTAATCACTTTCGCAGGATTACCTACCAATAATGAACGCTCAGGAACAATTGTTTTTGCAGCAACAAAACTCAATGCACCTACAATACAATTACTTTCGATGATGACTTCATCCATAATTACACTATTCATTCCAATCAGACAATTTTCACCAATTGTTCCACCATGAATAATGGCTCCATGCCCAATGTGAGCCCCTTTTTTCAACAATGTTGTTGTTCCTGGAAACATATGAATGGTACAGTTTTCTTGAATATTACAACCATCTTCAATGATGATTTTTCCCCAGTCACCTCTAATTACAGCATGCGGTCCCACATAAACATTTTCACCGATATGAACGTTACCAATGACAGTTGCTTGTGGATGAATAAAACTAGAAGGTTTAATTACAGGAACAAAACCTTTAAAAGAATAACAAGCCATCTAAAATAAATTTATGTTTTTTTGGTTAAATATAAATATAAGATAACTGAATATGTTGTATTTTAGTCAGCATATTAAAAAAAATAAAGTTGGTTATGAGAAAAAATTGCTTGATCATTTTTTTTGTCACGCTTTTAACATCAAGTTCTTGGGCACAGTTAACTCTTGGTGGAGGTCTACACTCAGCTGCTGCTTTTGGAGATCAAGTTTACCCGGGAATGCATTTGTTAGGTGAATATTTTCAAGACAATGAATCCTCCATGTATGCTAAAGTTGGATTGACATTTTCAAGAAATTTAGCGGATATTCAATATACCAATCTTACACCAATAGATTTAACCCAACCGAGCGGTTCAACGGGAGTTACTTTTAATTACACAACAATAGAATTAGGAAAAAGAGCTTATTTCTCTAAAGATCCAGAATATGGATTAGCGCTTTTTGGTGGTACTAATATGACACTATCTTTTAACAGAATAGCTTTAGCTGAATATGACAAAACTCGTTATACAGCTACCAATGCAATTTCAGGAAGTGTAATGGGGTTTGCATTAGGATTAAACGGAGGGATACAGAACACATCTTATTTTGGGACCATCTATTTTGATACAGGATTGAGCTATATACTTATGGCTTTACCAAGTAATGCTGTGGCTGGTGAAATTCTTCAGTCAGGAGCATACAAGCAATTATACTTCGTATTTAATGTTGGTTTTAAACGGAATTTATTTCTTTAAAAACTTTATTTATTTGTTTTAGAATAGTTTTTTTCTAAAATGACAATAAGGCGTACCACCGTTTTTTTCGTAATATTTCTGATGATAGATTTCTGCCGACCAAAATTTAGTTGCTGGCAGTAACTCAGTAGCGATTTTCAACCCTTTTCCTTCAAGAAACTGGATTAATTTTTGACTTATTTCTTTTTGTGTTTCACTGGTGTAAAATATTTTTGATAAATATTGTTCTCCAATATCGTTTCCTTGTCCGTTCGTTTGGGTTGGATTGTGTATTTCAAAAAATAACTTAGCCAAATGTTCAAAATTAGTAACGGAAGGATCAAACTCTACCCTCAATACTTCGATATGTCCAGTGGTATGGTTACATACTTCACGATAAGTTGGATTTTCTTTGTGTCCACCTGTGTAGCCAACTTCAGTTTTTGTTACACCTTTTTCATTTTGAAAATAATATTCTACTCCCCAAAAACATCCACCAGCAAAAATTGCCACCTCTGATTTTTTAGAGGATTGTATTTCAGCACGAAATTCCATTGAAATTGAATTGACACAATGGCGTGTATTTTTTTGCGTAAATCCTTCACCGATGAACACATGCCCTAAATGACCATCACAATTTGAACAAACTATTTCAGTTCGTCTTCCGTCTGCATCCAATATTTTTTTGACCGCACCCTCAATTTCATCATCAAAACTAGGCCATCCACAACCAGAATGAAATTTAGAACTCGATGTATAAAGTGGGGCTTCACATTGTTTACAAACATAAATACCTTTTTCGAAGTGATCTGTATACTCACC
>Ga0247722_10002290_pt1 | contig 9997 bp, 12 predicted proteins | sample MSEWelMarce3H_FC_FD_189094 | JGI IMG/M metagenome (GOLD analysis project Ga0247722, IMG submission 189094) | Subsurface sediment microbial communities from gas well in West Virginia, United States - MSEEL Well Study Marcellus 3H_FC | ecosystem: Environmental > Terrestrial > Deep subsurface >...
AACGGTGGATGGACAACACCACCACCAGGTATTGGCTGCAACGCCTGGTGGAGTGACGCAATAAGGAGGAAAACCTGTTCGGTTTTTTTTCAGGTGTTCATAAGAAACAAAACGAACAAAAAAAAAAGGTGGATATTTTCGTCATCTTACCTTGAGTTTCGGCATTCGACACTGCGGCGAACAAAGCCAAGGCCACGCCAGCAACAACGAACGTCGTCCAGCGAGCCATGAAGGAAAATCTTTTCGAAAGAATATTCGGTCTAGACGAAGTGAAGAAAATGTGAGCAAAACCGACAACTCGGCGTCACTGGAAAACAAGTTTTCTTCCTTTTTCGGGGGAATTTGTTTGTGTCTCTTTTCTCTCTCCCCCCCTCCGTCTACCTTTTTTTCTATTTCCCAACAGCAGCGAGTGAGAGAGTCACTCGATGGGGCAGAGGTGAACGTACATGTACAGCCGCTTGGTTGATTTCTTCCAGCACACTTTTTCTTCCTTCTTCTTCCACGAGGAGCCAAATATCCGGTGACGAAATAACAAAAAAACAGATCGGGCGCACAGCGAAACAAACAAACACTGCAAAGTAATAACAAATCTTCCCGTCTGCCAACGAAATGGCGCAATAAATAAAGAGACAAAACGCTTCTCGGCTGCCAAAAAATACAAAAAAAAACTGCAAAGCAACGCGTGCGACCAAAGAGTCGAAGAGCAGCCTCAGTAATGACAAATTCTGAACGCACCAACCAGGTTTTTACTTCGAAGGAAAGGAAGGGGCTGCACCTGCTGAGGGAACAAAACGACACCTAGCGCTCTAAAACTAAACTAAACAAATAAGCAAATCAAATCAACCTCTTTATGTAAATATGTAAAATAAGCCAACGGAATTGTGTGCATTCGATTCACGATTCGCGATGAAATACGAATTGTTCGGAATGCACACTATGCCGTTGAACTATTCAAATGACCTATGGCGCCAGAATAACTGAAATTCAAACGGGAAAAGTTGTCAAAAGAACTAAGAAGGATCATCTCGCTAAAAGTCGTTTCGCAAGGCTTTGACCTCGACTAAATCGTGAGAAACCAAATTTAGTCAAAAGGTGAGCGAGCTTTAAATCTGGGGGGGAAGAAAGAAGGACCTGGACGCACCCACATGGGCGGCTAGATCACGCTCATGCAACAACTCGTGCCAAGGTTGTTCTTATTACCGGCAAATGCGAACCTATTCAACAGAGCCAGAAAAGGAGTCATCTGCAACGCGCATAAGTCTGGAGGAAAGAGAGTTGCTCTATGCTGATAACCTTTTTTCATATAGTATTTGATCTGCAGCAGCACCGCCCGCGGCTTCTGTTAGTTATTCTATTGTTAGATCACGGCCAATCACAATTGGAAGCTGCTGCTGAATACGATTCACTGGCGAATCAAATCAGATCATCGGCGATGCTTTGGCAGTTTAAAAAATGGCACAGAGGTTACATTTGTATGAATGGAGCACTTTCTATTCATTTTTTTTCCTTCTTCTCTTTTATTTCATAAAATGGAAATACTTCCTATTCGTCACAAACGGAAAGGGAGTAGACCAAAAGAGAGACGTCGAAATCGGGGCAGGTGATACGGGGAACTGAATTGAATCTAAAAAGAAGCCAAAATGGAAAGAGAAATAATGATAATCGAGAACAAAAGAAATCATTCTTATGTAGAACCATGTGAGCTGCCGTCAGCCGGAAAGGGTATGGAAAGATACAAAACACGAGAGGCAGACACGACGACACAAATAGAGAAACAGAAGAAAAAAAATTGTTTTTGTTTTTAAGGAGGAGAGATGACAAGACATCATCATTATCTTCATCATCATCTTGGATTGAGGTTTTGTGTTTTTTTTTTCTTTTCTTTTCAAATTCACATCCGAAATAAGTTCCAAAGAATGTATCAACGTCGTCGATCTCGCGACAATGAACGATCCCGATGTCTCGACCTCTCCTTCTTCGAATCTCTTTTCTCCTCTCGAAAGCTGTTGTTATCTTTGCTGCGATATTTATAATCGCGCTCCTTATCGCGCTCCCGTTCCCGCTCTCGATCACGATCCCGGTTCTCTCCGTACCTATCACCCGTCGTCGTTGTGCTTTTCAGCGAATGGGCAGATTCCCTGTCTTTTCGTTTGCTAATGTCTTTTTCGCTCCCCCCTCGGTCGCGATCTCGTTGCTCTCGTCGCTTGTCGTCCCTGGAACGAGAGCGAGATCGACTGCGGGAACGTGAGCGCTTCTTCCGGTGATGGTGACTGTGGTGCCGAGACTTACGACGCCTGTCCTTGCCCTGCTTTTCTGAGGGGCTTAATGATGGAGAACGGGGAGGACTGTCTATTACTTTAGAACTCTTTTTCGTTGTCGTCGTCGACACATGGTGATTCTTTTCTTCACCTGCAAAATAAGAAATTAAAAAAAAAACACGTTTTAAAAGTTTGAAATCGCGATTGAAATCCTTTTCACTTAGTCACGACATTGACATGATCTTAGTCACCCCCATACCTTTGAAACTGGATGGCGTGCTTCCAGCAGAATCGGCAGAGATACCTTTGTTTATTTCTGGTTGTTGAGTTACATTAGCGACAGCCACACCCGGACTGAAAGTCGAATGACTCTCATTTTTTATGGGCGTGGCTATCCCTCCCGAAACAACTCCTGAAGCGCCGCCCTCCTGTCCGACTTGTTTCAGTCTTTGGCGACTCTCCTGATAAGCTTGTTCCAACTGCGCCACAATCTTGTCCAGAACGTCAGCGTCTGGCTGCCAAAACACAAAAATCAAACAAATAAATAAAAAATGTAAAATAAAGGATGGCAGCTGGCTAAAGACACCCCATACCTTGGATCGCGTGTATAGTTTGAGAATGCGAATAGAGATGTCCTTCAAATCATTTTCGACGCAGCCAAACAGGAGGTACCAAGCGGGTTTCTTGGGTAGAACGATGCCGAGTTTGCGGGCGCTGAGGTAAATACAGGCACAGGCGATGGTTTCGGGACTGTATCGGACAAAGACGTCTGTTCTCAGCGAGTCGTTCATGTAATTCCTGCAACAGAACAAAAAGAACGTGGCACGTTTTGGGAGGGAGGAAAGATAAAAAAGACACCAAGAACCAGTCATTGACAGTGTTCAAACATTTTTTGTAAATGGAGGAGAAAATAATGAGAGCAAAACAGATTTACAAATCAATGAGGCGCAACACGTTGGTCGCATTGGGCTAGGCTTTCACTACACGGACACCATGATCCAAATGTGTCCATGTCTTCAGTCATTTTTCGTCAAGCGAATTTAAAAGCATGCTAATTTCATTAAAGAAGGAAGGATGATAATAATAATCAAATTTTAAAGATTTAATAATGGCCAGACAAAATGAAGAATAAAAATGAAGAATAAAAATGAAAGAAATATATGCAACTAGACGAGATAAAAATAAGTATCTAAAAATGCAAAGTCGTGATGAAATAGAAGTAAATCTGGAAGAAGTGGTGGATAGCCAGCAGAAGGTGAGGGCTCACCTGTGGGCAAAAGCCTTCAAATGTTAATTATTAAATGATTGCCCATTGAATTACAAAAAAAAAGTGAACTATTGAAACCCAATTCCATTGATCAAATGAGATACGCCCACAAGAGTGGCACAAAATGACTGAAGTCACGGAGACGATTTGGATTGCATGAGCGAGAGGCAAGTTGTCTCAAGTCAAATAGCAATTGAAGTGAGGTTGAAGCACTCTCCAGAAAGGAGTCAAAAGTAAATATGACCCGATGGCGGATGCTTGCACAGTGGGCGTGGCTCAGCCTAGCCCAGCCCCGACATGGCCGACGTTCCAGCCTTGATGGAATGATGAGAGAAGGAGGAGCCAATACGCAGGCGTATGGCGGGGGGACCCTCGCTTTCCCTCTCACCGCTACTTACCGACTCAATGGGGGACACCCCGGTCCTCACCTAAACACTGTTAGGCGGGAACCAAAAATGAAAAGTTAATACCATCGTCACTACAAGGACTATTACCTATCCATGCCTGAATTTCCCAATCCAAACCATTAAACCATACAAATTTCACAGGAATAGTTCAACCCTCCCCAATCCCTTATATAAATGTCCAAAGCTGATTTTGGAAATTGCAATCCTCCAGTTTGTGAGAACTAATGAGGAAACTAATGAAAGAATTGACAAAGTAGGCACCCACAACAGATGCTACACTTTCATTATGCCTAATTGCAATAATAAATTTCCAAATATTGAGTATCAGTAAACAAAACTGAGCCATGATATCTCATTATGCAACAAAACTTCGACTGTCCAAATAATAACAAATAAAAAGACAAAAAAATAATTCTTACCAGGAAAGTTGTACAAGTCGCTTATTCTTCTCAAATCCCAGTATTTGCAGGTACATAACAACAATCTAGTCCAACAAAGCATTACATGAATTAGGTAATGAGAAACAACAGAAACAAAATTACCTTGTGTGGATGCTTGACATGAACACAGAATCCCAGCTCTTTAAGAACTCTTCTTTCAGCTTTAATAACTTGATTCTTTAAATTAATATATCCTTGGTCAAGCAAGACAGGTTCAATGGTTCTAATAATGACTCGGTATAAGGATAATTGTAATCAAACTTTTTAAATTTAAGAATACTTACTTTCCACCACGAACTTGCTTGATGTGCTCAAAAACAGATATCACATCTCTAATTCTTCTTGGAGCCTCTTCAACTTTAGAGGCACAACACAAACATCCCATAGCAGTTATTTCCATGGGTTGTCGAACTAACGACTTGCTATGATAGAATCTGTGAAACAGAACTTGTCCTGTTGCCATTGCAACCTGAAAATGAAAGACAGAAACATTAAGAAGACTACGGTTATATAAAATTTGTACTTCCCGTTTTATAATGTAAAAAACAACAACCTGTGGTAATCTTAACAAAATTCCGGCAGTTTGGATTAGTTCACAGCCAAGGATCCTGAGATCCATTTCTGTTTCTGGGTCCAAGCCATCGAGGCTGGAAGCAGTACACGCAAGTCTTTCTGTTGGAAGTAGGCAATTTTCTAAGTTTATGATTACACGACCATAAGGCTTGGAAATTTTGTCAGCCATTTTTTTTCCGATGGGGATACATACAAACTCTTCCAAAGGAACGAACGCGAGGCGAAGTGCCTACGTACGTCTACATACGCTGAGCTATCTGGAAATGGAACTAGGTGGCAGCACTGTTTTCGGCGCCAAAATAATAATCGATCGAAATCGTTTAGAAAAACGTTATCATATTTTCTGAATTGGTGAAGAAATTTTGATCAGTCAATTTGTTGTAGACGAGATAGAATGGATCAGGTAATGCACACATCACATGTACAACGAGAAGTTACTGATCAGGATTACAACGTAGACAATTTTTAGATCCGCTTTTAAAGCAACTTTAAAATAGAAACGTAAAACAAATGAAAAACATGGGAGAAGACTAGTGCATCAACAGAGAACTGATTTGGCAAGAAGGACTGAAAATTGAATACCAAATTGGATAAAGAAACGTGACGAAAGAATCATAATCTCATCGTGAGCGATTCACTTCAAGGGAAACAATCTGAAACGTTGGGCACGGGGTTTTTTTCTTTCTCAATAACAAACGAGGAATTTGTAACGTGGGTTTGCATGGGACACATATTGACCATTACTTTTTGCCCAAAACTAAATCAATGCGGATGTTGGGATTGGAAGACGCTAGTTCGGCTCGAGCCTTAGCGGCACTTTTTGCAACTTCTTCTTCGTGCATCTTTAAAGTATCAGAATATAAGGGACATTTAGCATTAGGAGGTTTGATCGGTGCCGGTTGGTTCGGTTGATGGGGCGGAATGTTCGAAAAGTGATTGTAATCTTTTATTTTCTGTCGGCAAATATAACACATTATAGTTCCACAGGGACAAACCTATAATGGAATAGATAAGGCATTACTTCTTAAATTTTAAAGTTAAGTCTAATGGAATAAAATTACCATTTTATTGCAACCATCTGCTTTCACAAAATTCTTTTTGCAACTAGGACACTGTCGTACCAGCGCTTCCGTCATTTTAGTTTCAACGTAATTGTTGAGTCTTTGCTTCATAGCATATTCTTCGCAGCGAAGTGGGGAATGGTTCATCTCGCGACAATGACGGCTAACAAAGAGACAAAAGGTAATATTTACACAAAAGATACTTCAAAGGGGACGCAACAATGGTTAGTAACAGATTATTACTATTTCTTTAAATTACACTTACCATGATATTTTTAAGCATTCTGGATTGCGACAAGTGAACAAACGGTCATCCTCTCCAGGCACTACGCTGTATTCACAGAATGGACAAGATTCAATTCCTAAACAAAAAATGAAGATATAAAATGCCATTGATAATACAATTTGATCTTGAATGCCTTCAATTCCAGCAGCCAGAACTTCTTCGGCCTGTCGCCTTTTTTCCAAACAGCCAAAAACGGACTTTTTAAGTACCTCCTGTTTTTACAGAGGTCTAATATCATTTTAGCAGAAATGCACAATTTATTAAAGCAACTCGACCTTCAGATCATTAAAAGTATACTCAGCGGAGCATTCAGGAAATAGGCATGGAACACGGGTTTTCATCAAACCAATCAGTTCTTCCGATTGCCTAGAATAGCCAAGATATTACAAGGAGTGAATTACAATACAAGCTTTGAAAGTAACTGAAATTAAAGACACTTGCCGGCGGACGCAGTTGCGACAAACCCCATGTCCTTGTGGACAGTAAATGAGATCAAGGCCAATAAGCTCATCTTCGCAACAAATCGGACAGTCTAACAAAGTTCCAGTTGTACGAGATAGAGTAATAGCGTCCTTTCGCATTTTTTCTTTATTCCGCAAATACAATTCAATTTCGGGTAGAAGTCCAACAAATGCAATCTGCAAAACAAAGAACTGTGTATTATTTTTTATAGTGGAAACAAAACAGGCCATCATACCTCTTGGATCAGAAACAAATCTTTTGCAGTTCCCATGTATTCATGGGCAGATCGCTTCGTTTTCCTTTGATTAAATGTCGGGTTTTTAAGAAGCTCGAAATAAGTTGGAGTGTAATGGTAATTTTTAATGTTAAACAGTCGACGGATGTTCATCAAGCTTGCAAATTTAAAATCTTTTTTCAGTTGGTTTATGGCTTGCTCGCGATATGCCTGAAAAGAAAAAGGGGACTAGTTTTTACCTCTAATCAATTTAGGTTTAAAACTTTTCTATTTACCGCATCTGTGACTCGTGTATCCTCGGCAAAATACTTCCGAGGGTCATCGTAAAGTTCCAAAAACTCTTCGACTGTAAAGAACTTATTGGCAAGAACGTTATATTCTTTTCTTTTATTGTAATCGGCTCGCGTAGGAAATTGCATATTTCCTTCCAAAATCTCTGTTAGAAGGCCTCTGATTTTTTCCTGATCACCTATATTTAAAATAATTTGCATTTTTCCCTATTGGCATTAAGATAGTGTTAAAAAACAATTGCAAACCTTGAAAACTATTAACCCTCTCTTCTAAAAAATCTGGATCTGCATCGGGAACCGCCCGAACGAGAAATTCGACTTTTTCACTGATGAAACTGTCGTAAACGTGTTGGAATAGACGTTGGTGTTCAAGATTCATTTCAACTGGTGGATTCCAAAGTACATCCGCTTTCGGTATTGCGAGATTTGCGTCCGTCACGATCATCCCAAGATATTCATCCAAAATCGCAGCTGATTTACGTAGTACGACGAATTCGGTTGCCTTGTAAGCTGAAAATTTAACATTAACATCTTGAACAGCGCTGAGTGTAGCCTTGTGAAACTTCATTGATGTTTCTTCCAACTGCTCTCTAGAATTCGTTTCATTTTTCGAGGGTCCTGCAGTTTGAAGGACAAGTTGATTTAATCAAGTTTTATAGCATTTGAATTATGTAAATGTTACCTGAGGTTTCAGCTGAAATTACAATAGGAGTAGTTGCTTTGCCTATCAAATGAATAGTTTGAGAGGATGTACCGGCACGAATTGCCCGAATGGCCCCTTGTGCAATGCTGCCACTCGCAACTGGACGTCTAGGAGGGCAATCGTATCTTGGAGTTGGTGCCACTTGATTGATTTCACTTGCAGGGCGAACTCTGTCTACAGCTGCAACGGTAACCGATGGCCGACGCGGATCATTTCCCGCTTTTGTTGGTGTCACTTTCTTGGAAATGCTACTTTCTGTAGAAACTTCAGAAATTGGTCGCTTATTTCGATTTATAGACGGCAAACCAACGGCATTTCCCGATGTTGACGGTCGATTCTGATCAATAACTATTACTTCAGCTGCAATAGTAGTTTGAGGAACATTTGTGTGGCCAATACTGATGTCAGAATTTAGAGGCTCAGGTGGCCTTTGCAATTCCTCCCATCTGTAAAAATTCTTCCAGTCATTAATACAGTTCACAACAAAATGTTTGGTAGGTTATTCACCTTTGTTGCTGCATGGTGAAATGTTTTCCAACTGATAGCTCTTTACCAAGCATTGCTTGCAAATCCAATACAACCAAATCAACACGCTGATTATCTGATGCATAAAGTTCAAGTAGTGCAACCAACATGTCTTCAGCCACCACCTTGTCTACAGCATTTGCCTGAAGAACCTCCCGAATTCGGGCAAGATCATCAACGAAAGCCATATTCTATTGCGAGAAAGGAAACAAATAAACAACATTAGTAAACAACAACAAGAGATAACAGCTGTCTCCAAAAACAAACAAATAAAAATAAAAGTTGCCTGATCATCAGATTATATATTTATGTTTCAATACAAGATTATCCAATTTCTATTAAGAATTTTTAAATTACCATCCTATTGCTCTAGACAGTTAAAATAAATTTTGTGGGAACGTTTCTGGGATTTGCTTTGTTATACGAAACATAAACTAATCCCACTTTTCCAGTCAACTGCAGTACTATTTTTCGACAACACATCAAAACTAAACCTCACAGAAATTGTAATGGCACTACTGGGGTGGTGAGCACTTGAGTTAGAGATTCCTTAACACACCATACCTTTAAGCAGAATACATGTGAAAAACATTTGAGCTAGATAGAACTACAGTGGGCCTAAGTTTCCATTTATGTTTCATTCAAAGAATTTTAAAAAATCTGATCTCCCTATCATCTATGCAATGTTAAACTGAGAATCGAACACAGCTCACTAGGTATCAAAATATGAAATAAGCATACATACCCCTTTTGATTTCACATATGTTACCAGCTGTCAATACCCCATACACCACGAAACTTTTAGATAATTGCCTTCTTCGAATAAAGTCTTAAACACGTGTTTATTTTTGTGAAATAACCTATTTGAACACGATGTTGCCAGACATGCACCTACTTGGGAATAAAAGAGGGAAACGCCATTTAACTATTTAACTTAACCATTTAATCGATTTAACCATAAGTCCATAACCAATCTGCCTCAAACCCTTAACGCCATAACCAACAACAATAACTGCTGTTTTTGTTTTCTATTAAACTTCTTGGATGGAAAAACACCATAGACAATTACACACAAAAAAAAAACGAGAAATTTACAACTTTACACAGGTTTATTTTATGGTACGCACGTGCGGAAAAATCAGGAAAACGCTTAGAAAGCCACAACAGCCAATCTAGAAAATGACAATATGTCAATATGATCGACTTGTTCATTTATATGAGTTGTATCGGTTGTATAAACTAGGAGTGCAACTTCTTATATATATATAAAGACATGGTTATGAGCTTCGCAGCATTCGCTATACATTCCGCGTTGCCACAGTTTCATACAGGCAAAAGTTGAAACGAAAAAAAAAGGAAAAATAGAGCGTAACGAATAAATTAAAAAGGACAGGTTCCTGATGAATAAAATTGTACAACGAATCTGACGGACATTTACAAAATTCAAATGGAAATCGTGACACATTTGATTAATCCCAATGTTTATCAGC
>Ga0247722_10002291_pt1 | contig 9994 bp, 6 predicted proteins | sample MSEWelMarce3H_FC_FD_189094 | JGI IMG/M metagenome (GOLD analysis project Ga0247722, IMG submission 189094) | Subsurface sediment microbial communities from gas well in West Virginia, United States - MSEEL Well Study Marcellus 3H_FC | ecosystem: Environmental > Terrestrial > Deep subsurface > Rock...
GTTAGTAGAGTGCGCATGTATATTGGGCCTGCTATTATGTATTTTACTAATTTAACAGCTACTTTTTTGGTAATTATTCCAATAATGTTTGCGGTACATGCTAAGTTGGCCATGTTTGTATTGTTGCCTTTACCTATATTATCATATGCCATTTTTAGGATTAATAACACCATAAACAAAAGGAGTGATGCCATACAAAATCAGCTATCTAAACTCACGGGCTTTGCTCAAGAAACATACAGTGGTATAAGGGTGATAAAAGCATTTGGAGCTGAAGCTAATTTTAGGTCTGATTTTGAAAAAGAGGTTATAGAATACCAAAAGCGCAGCATGAGTCTTGCTAGAGTAGATGCTACATTTTTTCCATTAATGCTATTTTTAACAGGACTGAGTACATTAATTACAGTATTTTTAGGGGGTGTTTTTGTTTTGCGTGGTGAAATTACCATTGGTAACATCACAGAATTTGTAATTTACGTAAACTTGCTAACCTGGCCTGTCGCATCTCTAGGGTGGACTTCCTCTTTGGTGCAGCGTGCAGCTGCCTCACAAGTGCGATTAAATGAGTTTTTACATACCCAACCAGAAATTGTCAATTCTTCTAATATACCTTTCCATTTTCAAACACAAATTGAGTTAAAAGGAGTTGATTTTAGATATGAAGGGAAGAATGACTTCGCATTAAGGAATATTAACTTAAAACTGCATAAGGGTAAAACACTTGCGGTACTTGGTACAACAGGCAGCGGTAAAAGCACCTTGGTTCAATTACTTTTACGCACAATGGATGTTACAAATGGAAGTATTTGTATTGATGGTAAGAATATCAAAGAAATAAATCTAAATGATTACAAGTCGCATATTGGTTATGCCCCGCAAGATGTTTTTTTATTCAGTGACTCAATTGCTAATAATATTGCATTTGGTATTTCACAATTAGAACCTGATTTAAATGCAAAAATAGCATCTGCCGCTAAACAAGCAGCATTACTTTCTAGCATCCAAGAATTCCCTGAAGGAATGAATACCATGATTGGAGAACGTGGTGTAACACTTTCCGGAGGACAAAAACAAAGGGTTTCTATCGCTAGGGCACTTATTAAAAATCCAGAGTTGTTAATATTTGACGATTGCTTATCGGCAGTTGATACAAAAACAGAATCGGAGATATTAAGTAATCTTAAACAACTTATGCGCCACAAAACAGCAATTATCATCAGTCATAGAGTTTCTACCGTTAAAGATGCTGATCATATTATATTATTAAACCAAGGTGAAATTATTGAACAAGGTACACATGATGCGTTATTGTTACTAAATGGAAGTTATACAGAGTTATACCAAAGCCAATTACTAGAAGAAATTACCTAAAAGCAACAAGTTGTAATCAATTGAACATAAAAGCTTTTAATGGTTGTTGATAAATAATTTTGAAATATACTAAGCATCGTTTATTTTGGCCCAACATTTAATTTAGAAATATACTCAAAACACGAAAAACTGTATTACCAATGGAGGATTTTAGAAAAGGCGATCAACAAGAGATTTTCTCAAAGAAAATCAGGGCAGGTAAAAGAACTTATTTCTTTGATGTCAAATCAACAAAAGGTAACGATTACTTTATTACCATAACTGAAAGTAAAAAACGCTTTGATGACGGAAGTTTTGTAAAACACAAAATTTTCTTGTACAAGGAAGATTTCAATAAGTTTATGGAAGCACTTAATGAAACTGTAAACCATGTTAAAACAGAATTAATGCCAGAGTATAACTTTGACGAATTCAATCATGAAAACCATGAAAGAATAGAATTCGACAACGAAAACTAAAAATTAGCTAGAATATCAGCACAAAAACTATTTTTGCAACAACTTTAATTAAACTAATATGAAAAAAGCAATCAAAACCATCATGATGCTACTTGTAGCGTCTTCGTTCGTGCTAACATCTTGTACCTCCGAGGATGTAAAAGATGTAGAATTAACCATGATTCCTGCAACAACTACAGGAACTTATTTTGTTTCTGATACATTAAGCATTACTCTAAATGCAAAAGGTAACTCGGATAACAGCTTAAAATCAATTAAAATCTCAAAAGCTATTACTGGTCAATCAGGCATTATCACTATTTTTGAAAATACCAAACTAAGTGGCACTGATTTTATTTACGTTTTAAAAGACACTTTCGAATCTGGTGAAGTTGGTATCAACACATATACCATCACATTAACAGGTGAAAAAGGAACTGTTCAAACCAAAACTTTCACAGCTACAGTTAGAGCTATAGGTTTAATTGAGTCTACTCAAACTCCAGTTTCATTATACGGTCAAGGTGCTGGAGCTGAAACACAACAGTTTATTGCTTTAGGCAGTTTCGTTACGTATACACTTGGTGAAGCAACAGCTACAAGTAATGAAGCACTTAAAAGCACGATAGATTTAGCGTTCTACTACGGTGCATCAAACAAATTCTCATTATCTAGCTTAGATGATGCAGTTATGCATACAGTTTATACAGGCTTGTCTACATTCTGGACTTCAGCAGATAATACACGTATTACTGGTTTAACTAAGGTTACTGGTGTTAATTATGCTACCATTGAAGCAAGTGGATCTGATAAAGATTTATCTTTGTTAGCAGATGGTAAAACTTTTGGTAAAGCCATTAACCAAATAGCTGTTAATGATTTAATTTTGTTCAAAACTAAAGAAGGTAAATTAGGTTTATTAAAAATCACAGAAACAACAGGTTCAACCAACGCTACTGCTGTTATGAGCTTTGATGGTTTAGTTCAAAAATAATTATCAAATAAATTTTAACAAAAGCCGCTCCGAAATTTTCGGAGCGGCTTTTATTTTTACTCCAACTTACCAAGTTCTTATATCGTAAAATAATACCAATTGGTTTAGTTGGAGTTAATCCTGCTTTAGCGAATGTTAGATAAAACAATTATTGTTTGAAATTTTACATTCGCTTATGCGATTCAATATTTTTATATTGAATTTGGATTTATATTCACGCCATGAAAAAAATTGCGATTTTCACATCAGGAGGCGACTCCCCCGGAATGAATGCATGTATAAGAGCAGCTGTTCGTACTGCAATGTTTAATGGAGTAGAAGTGGTGGGAATCGAACGCGGATTCTCGGGTATGATTAATAATGAGTTCATAGATTTAAATTCTCGTTCGGTAAGTAACATTGTTCAAAGGGGTGGAACAATATTAAAAACAGCTAGAAGCAAGGAGTTTATGACTGTTGAAGGTCGTAAAAAAGCGCATGATAACATAATAGCACATGGTATTGAGGGATTGATATGTATTGGTGGTAATGGTTCTTTCACTGGAGCCAAAACCTTGTTTGAAGAATATGGAATTCCTTGTATTGGTGCACCAGGCACAATTGATAACGACTTATACGGAACAGACTTTACCATTGGTTTTGATACAGCCGTTAATACTGCAGTAGAAGCTATAGATAAGATAAGAGACACTGCTGATTCTCATGATAGGATATTTTTCATAGAAGTAATGGGTCGCAACTCAGGATATATTGCATTGGCAGCAGGTATTGCTGGTGGTGCTGAAAGTATTTTGATTCCTGAATCAGCTGAAGATTGGCATAAAATGATTGACCTATTTACTGGAGAGAATAGAAGTAAGAAAGCATTTACAATTGTTGTAGTAGCCGAAGGCGAAGAACACGGAGGTGCCATACAAATTGTAGAACATTTAAAAACGCTAAAGCCAGACTTTGAAGCGCGTGTAACCATACTAGGTCATATACAACGTGGAGGCTCTCCATCTGCATACGACCGGGTATTGGCTTCTCGTTTGGGTAACGCAGCTGTAGAAGCTTTACTACATGGGGAAACCAACAAAATGGCTGGGTTGCGCAATAATATGGTTGTTTTAACTCCATTTAACGAAGCCATAATTAAAGTCAAACACCTCAATCCCGATCTTCTTCGTTTGGTGGATGTATTTAATTGTTAGTTAACTTTAGCCCAAATTAATATTTAATTGAGAAAGGTGAACAGAAATGCTTAATTGATTTGGATTAATTCCCCTCATCAATTCACTGTTATCCATAAGCACCTATGGTTTGAATTATAACTTATTTTATTAGGATTGAGTCTTATTCTCAGGCTATTTTATGCATTTTCAAAAGAATAATCTGGGTTTATTTTATAACCTCGCACAATTCCTTAATTTCGTGCCCCACATATGGAAGAAAAAGTTTTTATCATTGATTTTGGTTCTCAATATACCCAATTAATCGCCCGCAGACTCCGTGAATTAAATGTTTACTCCGAAATTTATCCGTGCACTCACATGCCTCAGTTTGATGAGGGGGTAAAGGCTGTTATTCTGTCTGGGAGTCCATATTCTGTTAATGATGGACTTTTGCCTGCTGTTGATTTAAGTGAAATTCGTGGTAAATATCCTTTGTTAGGTGTTTGTTATGGAGCTCAATATTTAGCACAAAGTAATGGTGGTAAAGTTACACCATCAAAAATTCGTGAGTATGGTAGGGCACACATAAGTGAGGTAAATGATGATAAATTGTTTAAAGGCATTAATATAGGTTCGCAAGTTTGGATGAGTCATGGTGATACCATCACAGAAATTCCCCAGAACTTTAAAGTTATAGCCAGTACCCAAGATGTAAAAGTAGCTGCATTCAAAATAGAAGGAGAATCAACTTACGCAATTCAATTTCATCCAGAAGTTACACATAGTATTGATGGTAAAACGTTGCTTGAGAATTTTATAAAAGATGTTGCTGGGTTAAGTCAAAACTGGACTCCAACTCATTTTATAGAGAGTACCACTGCAGAATTAAAAAGTAAATTGGGTGATGATAAAGTGATACTTGGTTTATCGGGTGGGGTAGATTCATCAGTTGCTGCCATATTGTTGCATCAAGCTATTGGTAAAAACTTAACAGGTATTTTTATTGACAATGGTTTGTTGCGTAAAGATGAATTTAACCAAGTGTTAGAAGCTTATAAGGGAATGGGGTTAAATGTAATTGGAGTTGATGCACGTGAAAAGTTCCTCAGTCAATTAAAAGGAGTTACAGACCCTGAAGCAAAAAGGAAAGCTATAGGTCGTGTTTTTATTGAGATTTTTGATGAAGAAGCTCATAAAATAAAAGATGTAAAATGGTTGGCTCAAGGCACTATATATCCTGATGTTATCGAATCGGTTAGTGTTAAAGGTCCTTCTGCAACAATAAAATCTCATCACAATGTGGGCGGATTACCCGAAAAAATGAAACTTAAAATTGTTGAGCCTTTACGTATGTTGTTTAAAGATGAAGTACGTTTAGTTGGCGCTGCTTTGGGTATTAGTAACGTTATCCTAGGTCGTCATCCTTTCCCAGGCCCAGGACTTGCAATTCGCATTTTAGGAGAAATAACTCAAGAAAAGATTGACATCTTACAAGAAGCTGATGCCATATTCATCAACGAATTAAAAGCGCAAGGCTTATATGACCAAGTTTGGCAAGCAGGAGCAATATTCTTGCCTGTGCAAAGTGTAGGTGTAATGGGGGATGAACGTACATATCAACACGTTATTTGTTTACGCGCTGTTACTAGTGTAGATGGAATGACAGCTGATTGGAGTCATTTACCTTACCAGTTTTTGGCCGATGTTTCTAATAAAATAATTAATAGAGTTAAAGGGATTAATCGCGTTGTATACGACATAAGTTCTAAGCCACCCGCAACTATAGAGTGGGAATAAATTATTAAGAAAAGCTCCTTTGTTCATTCAAAGGAGCTTTTTTGTTTAATGACAAAAATCTTTTTGTTTTGGCAATCCTTTTGTGCACTTGAATGTTAAATTTTCAATATGTTAACCGTAAGAGTAGGAGGTGTTCCCGAACACTTTAATTTAGCTTGGCATTTAGCCATTGAATCAGGAATGTTTACCTCAAAAGGTATTCAGATTGATTGGGTTGATGTTCCCGGTGGCACAGGTGCTATGTGTAAGGCACTGCGCAACAATGAACTTGATATGGCAATAGCATTAACAGAGGGTGTGGTAAGCGATATTTTGCATGGTAATCCAAGTAAAATTGTACAGTTTTATGTTAACTCGCCTTTACAATGGGGTATTTTTGTTAATGCGAAATCAAACATCAATACCATCTCACAAATGCAAGGCTATAAATATGCAATTAGTAGGTATAAATCAGGTTCGCATCTTATGGCATACGTTAATGCAAGTGATAACAACTTAAACATTAATAATGACACTGATTTTGAAGTGGTAGGGAATTTAGATGGTGCGAGAAAAGCACTAGCAGAAAACACTTCACAGTTATTTATGTGGGAGAAGTATACCACCAAACCCTACGTTGATAATGGTGAGTTTAAAATGATAGGCGAGTGTAGTACACCTTGGCCGTGTTTTGTGATAACTGCCACTAATCATTTTCTTGTTCAGCATGAGCTGGTGTTGAACCAAATATTGAGTATTGTAAATTTAAGTTGTTTGGTAATGACAAATAATAGTAAGGCACCCGCTATGATAGCGGAAAGATATGGTATCAAAGAAAATGATGCCAAGTTGTGGTTTAAAGATTTGGAATATGCATGCCATCAGCAGATGAATGAAAAACAATGGAATGATATTTTGGCTAGGTTATTAAAGTTTGAAATTATTAATCGTTTACCAGAGTTGAATGAAATTTGCTACGATAAGAATGTTGAGTTAGTTTATTAAATTTAAAAACGACAACTCAATAATCAAGGTATTTATTACCTAGCCGATTATTATCAGTAGTATCATTTAAAGATATTTACATTAATAAAGGTTTATCTCAAATGAGAGGTTTTAGATAGTTAGTAGTGGTCATTATTTTAAGCTCGTGTTTACTTCATACAATTAAAAAATATATCTATATATTGCCTCCCTTTAAGTTATCTGAATAGTAGAGTTACAACAATAATAAGTTATGATATTAATAGCCGATAGTGGTTCAACTAAAACCGATTGGGCCTTGATTAATCCTGAAAATAATTCAGTAACCAGTTATCATACCGTTGGGTACAATCCATATTTTATAGATACCGAAGGTATTTGTTATTCGCTAAGTGAAAACTTAGTAAAATATCTTGATGCAGATTTGGTAGATGAATTACATTTTTATGGTGCTGGTTGTTCAACGCAATCAAAGGTCAAAATTGTAGAAGACGCATTAAGCAAAGTTTTTCCTCATGCTAAAATAATTGTTGGTCATGATTTATTGGGAAGTGCACGCTCATTACTTGGTAATGAAAAGGGATTTGCTGCGATTTTAGGTACAGGAGCTAATACGTGTATTTATGATGGAATCGATTGTGTTGAGAATATTGACTCGTTAGGGTATTTGCTTGGCGATGAGGGAAGTGGCAGTTATATTGGAAGAAAAATTTTACGCGATTTTATGCGAAACCGTTTGGAGCCAGATTTACAAAAACGTTTTAAAGAGCGTTTTCAGATTGAAAATAACGAACAAATTTACCAGACATTATACACCACTAAGTTTCCAAATAGATACTTGGCAAGTTTCTGCAAATTCGCAGATGAGTATGTTGCCCATCCTTATATAAGAAACAAAGTACGTGACTCGTTCAGGGATTTTTTCAAAAATTTAGTTAGCAAATATCCTAATTATAAACTTTACACCTTTAACTGTGTTGGTTCTGTTGGATACGTATTTAGTGACATTTTGGTTGAAGTAGCCAATAGCTATGATATGCGCGTTGGAAAAATAATCCAATCTCCCCTTAACGACTTAGTTCAGTTTCATATTAAAAACAAAAAAAGCAAGTAGTTTACCAATTATATTAAATAAAAAAGGCTGCCCTAAGAAAATTCTTAAGGCAGCCTTTTTTATTAGAACTTATTTTTATTGTACAATAGTCATTTCATTAACAATGTTTGGTGCTTGGCCATATTTTTCAACCAACCATAATACATAACGTATATCCACGCTAATAGTCCGTTTGTTTTTAGGGTCAAAATGTATATTACCACTCATTGCTTCCCAATTTCCATCAAAAGCTAATCCAATAATTCGGCCTTCTCCATCAATTACAGGGCTACCACTGTTACCACCAGTAATATCATTATCACTCAAAAAAGCCACAGGTAACTTACCGTTTTTCATGGCATATCTTCCATAGTCTTTCTTTTGGTGTAACTCTTTCAATCTATCAGGAATTGCAAATTCGTTGTTTCCTGCAAATTTCTTATTCTTTTCAATTACACCATCTAAGTCTGTAAATAAAGGATATTTACCATATGCCTTAATGCTTCCGTACGTTAAACGTAATGATGAATTTGCATCAGGATAAAACTCTTTATTTGGGTTCATCTCCATTAAGCCTTTTATATAAGTGCGACCATGAGCTAAAATTGTTTCATTAAATAAATCTACTTTAGCTTTAAATGCAGAATTATAATGTTTTCTAAATGCATCAAAATGTTTAAATGCAATGTCATTTTTTAACATGCTTAACCTTGGGTTTTTGATAAAACCTCTGGTCATTTCTGTATTGGCAAAGATGCTGTTATCAAACACATAATCAGTGTAGGCTTTTATTGCTTCACGAGGCGATGTACCATATTTTAAAATCACTTCAGAAAAATAAGGTGCTTGCTGGTCTTTAGGGATGTTATTATAATAATGTACCAATATGCTATCAAAAAGCCTCTTGTCAGCACCAACAATTGGTTCGTCATATGGTAAATCGTTAACTGCTTCAACAAGTTGTTTTTTCAATCCAGATAATTTAGCGGTGTCATTTTTCGTAACAGCCTCTTCCAGCATTGATGCAAATTGAGCGTACTTTACTATAGTTGGAGCATAAATGCCTTCTCTTAAATAAGTAGTTTGCAAACTGTAAGGTTTGTATGCAGCAAATGTTTTTTCAACTTCATTTAACAAGTTTTTGTAATCAGCTTTATCTTTAGCCCAAGCAGCAAATGCTTTTTCTTCTTTTTGTTTTTGCTCAAATACTTTATTGTTCTTTAATTGTTCAGCTTCTCCTCTAAAGTATTTCCAGTAGTTCGATACACTAGCAAAATCACCCGATAATTTTAAACGGATGTCTGTATCTTTTTTCATTTCTTCTCTCCATGCGTTTAACCTTACATCTCGCAAGGCAACAATTGCAGGGTCAACTAAATCAGTCGCTATTTGCACGCCTTGGCTAAATTCGTATCGATTAGTTCTGCCTGGGAAACCCATAATCATAGAATAATCGCCACTGTTTATACCTTTTAGGTTAATAGGAAGGTGATGCTTGGCTTTTAATGGAATATTTTCTGGAGAGTATTTAGCCGGTTTACCATCTTTACTCATGTATACGCGAAACATGCTAAAATCTCCTGTGTGGCGAGGCCACATCCAATTGTCAGTTTCTCCACCAAATTTACCAATATTTTGTGGTGGTGTGCCTACCAAACGAATATCCGTAAAACGCTCAAAAGTAAATACGTAGTAAGCATTACCTTTATACATTTCGCGGCATTGTGCCTCATACTGGGTTCCCTTTGTAACACGCTCTATAATAGATTTATAAACGCTTGGTAATTTTGCAGTACGCTCTTTTTCGTTCAATCCTTTTACCGCATCCAATACTTCTGTGGTAATATCATCTACCTTAACAACAAATGCTACCGTTAATCCAGCAACTGGTCTTTCTTCTTGGTAGTTTTTAGCCCAAAAGCCATTGTCTAAAATATTATCCGAACTGGTGCTTAAATTACTAATGTAGTCGTATCCACAATGGTGGTTAGTTAGAACTAGCCCATTGGGAGATATCACTTCACCAGTGCAACCGCCTCCAAACCAAACTATAGCATCTTTTAAGCTGCTTTTGTTGATGTCGTAAAGTTGATCAGCGGTTAATTTAAGCCCCTTTTTTTTCATAGCTTCTGTGGTTTGGTTTTTTAATAACCAAGGCAACCACATACCTTCATCGGCCTTTACA
>Ga0247722_10002292_pt1 | contig 9993 bp, 11 predicted proteins | sample MSEWelMarce3H_FC_FD_189094 | JGI IMG/M metagenome (GOLD analysis project Ga0247722, IMG submission 189094) | Subsurface sediment microbial communities from gas well in West Virginia, United States - MSEEL Well Study Marcellus 3H_FC | ecosystem: Environmental > Terrestrial > Deep subsurface >...
GGAAAATATCCTAACATTTGGGTCAAACTCTGGCAATTTTTCATTAATTAAATCTTCGCCGTTGAAGGAGTTTTCCGACCAATATAGAACCCATATGTTTAACATTCATAAGATTTATATGGATGAGATGCGGGAGAAAAAATTGTTTATTACAAATACCACGGTTATCAACTATGTAAATAATTTACACCCATCACTTCTAATGTATTGTTTGAATTTCCAAATGAGAAAGCGCAATGTTGATACGATCGCAGCTGATAATAATATTTAGAGTAATGCGGAGTATTTTAGATGTAATAATTAGATGTAATAATTAAATGTAATAAATGATAAAATATAAAAATAATATTTATATATTTTATAAATGGCATATAGTCGCAGAAAAATTCGCACTAAAAGAAGTCGCAAAAGTCGCCGAAATAAGCGAACGCGTAGTTATAGAAAAGGTGGTATGTTTAGCACACCTCAAAGAAATGCTGATGGTGTAAGGTCTTCAGCTGCTTATGGACAACCAAATGGACAAAATGGACAGCAAAATGGACAGCAAAATGGACAACATAATAACAGTCCCATACAAGGAAATAACCTTATGGGAGCATTTGACGCCTCAAGAACACCCGGTCAGTTAACTGGACGTTACAATCAAAGTGGCCAATTTTCGCCAAGTTCTTCAGCATATCCTTGGAATTAATCACATATAATTTTTTATAAAAAAAAATTTTTATAAAAGATGTAACCTTATAGAATATATTTAGTTCTTATATTTAGTTCTTAACCATCCTCGCGAAATCCTTTCTCACTTTTGCGAAAACCTGGCTTGCACCATCAATACACTCCTTCAAATTACCCTTGATTGTCGAGATGTCGATCGGTTCTCTGTAAGCCACTCTTATAATACTTTGCGAGTCGTGAGGATGCATCTTCTTAAAACCGCAAAACGTCAATATTTTGGTTTCATAAAATTTTGTATACATAAAATATTCCAATACTTTTCCAATGGTATAATCTTCATTCTCCAAAATAATATCATACGAATTAGCCATCGTGTTTTGGGATTTTTCAATGACAAGTTCATCCTTTTCAATCAACGAGTCTTGGTATTGAAGTTTATCAATTAGTATTTCGCACGCCTTTTTTACCAATTCTATATTATCAAAAATACCCACCGTCTGGATTATGAAATCAAAGCTGTCTTGCTTTGTAATACGCATTCCATCCAACAATTTCCAGTTTTTCGCTTCAAAATTTACTTCATCCGCATTCTTACCTTCATCCTTCCATTTTTGTTTAAGCTTCTCCAATGTCGCTTCTTGCGCAACGGTGTCAACTGTATAACCATAAGAACAAGTTGAAACAGCATTAAACATTCCGTCTTCTTTAGCAGTTCCAATTGATAGCTCGCAAGTCAAATGAATTTTCTCACCGGGTAACTCCTCGGAAATTTTCGGTCTTAATCTTACAAAATCGATAAAATATCCGGTATAATCATCAGCAGGGAAGATCTCGCGATTTTTAGCCTCGCCAATAGGCTTTCCAGTAACCAAATCATTGATTACGAAATTTTCCGTAGTAACATACATCATCGTGTCAGTTATATTTTCAACATTTACTTCTAACTGGTAATTTTTCAAAGGGAAGTCATCAATATCTTTAATATGAATTGGAATACAACTTAAGCGCTGTTTTAGAATCTCATTGTTTAGACGACTTGTATTAGCAATAATATTTGCCTTATTTTGTTCATAAGGCGTAGTTCTAAATACAACTAATGGTATGTCAGATAGAATTGTTCTTCTGATAGCATTAGCCAAACTCACGTTTACCCCACTTAAGGTAAACAAAAGCATTTCATCATTGTGTCTCGAATTTAGTTCAACTTGGGGATTCATAGTATCTAATAATACTTTATATTTAAATTGTATAATTTAAATCAATTTTTTTTACTTGTTTTTATAATTAAATTATTAATTAAATTAAAATATTTAAAAAATGAGTTAAATATTTAATTCGATTAACTAATTATAGAATAAATGAGTTCCATTTTATATTATAGTAAATTTTGCGAACATTCAAACAAGCTTCTGCAAACATTGTCAAAAACAACTCAGAAGGACATTCATTATATTTGTATTGACAAAAGAGTTAAGGATACTAATAATAAAATGTTCATAGTTTTAGAAAATGGACAAAAAATTGTTATGCCTGAAAATGTCAATCGAGTACCCGCTCTACTCTTATTGAATCAAAATTATCAAGTGCTATATGGTGAGGCGATTTTGAACCATTTGAAGCCTAAACAAGAGGTCGCAATAAGAAAAGCAACGCAAAATAATATGGAGCCGATGGCGTTTTCATTTGGAAGTGGCGGTTTTGGAGATATTGTCTCGGATGCGTATAGTTTTTTGGACCAAGGTTCCGAAGAGTTAGAGGCGAAAGGTAATGGAGGTATGCGACAAATGCATAATTATGTTGATTTAAATTATTCGGACAAAATATCTACTCCAAATGATGAACAAGAATATAAGGGGGCGAATAAAATATCAGGTGAATTAACTATTGAGCAATTACAACAACAGAGAGACTCTGAATTACAAAAAATCACCGGAAATAAGCCACCGATGAAGTTTTAAATGATTTATATATTTATATAATTTATATTTATATATAAATATGTCTTCAAAAGAAGAGGAAGAAAAATTACCTACAATCACTATTGCGATTTTAGCTCACGGCGAAGATTTAATTAATGAAAAATTGCCAGAGTTTGACCCAAATGTTAGGATATTTTCCAGAGCAGGACAATCACTTTGTTTAGGTGTCGCCGATGTAGAAAGTTTGATGGTTGTAGAAGATTTGTACAAGTCAGAAGAAAGGTTATCAAATAAAAATACTAAAAGTAGTTATCAAATGCTACGTGATGTTGCTAATTATTTCAATAGTCCTAAAAGTAACAGTGTGTATGCAGAAATATGTACTAAGGAAATTGCAAATACAAATGATACTAAACTAATCAAATCACTAAAACATACAAAAAAAACTATAAATTGTAAAAAAAATAGTCAAATATACACACCATCTTATGACCATATTTATGATTTTACAGATACTACTAATATTTTTTCGGGTCAATCTCGAATTGCTGTTTTAGAAACAATTAATTATACACCAACAAATAAAGTTATTGATTATGAAAATCTACCCTTTTCATATTATGATAATAATTTAGCTTTACAAAAATATTATATAACCCAACCTGATATTGATATTAGAAACAGGAAACAGAGAATTTTTCGAAAAGAAATGATTCACAGTTTTTTGCTGAATTTTAATTTAGATCATGATTCAGATTCAGAATTAAACAAATACAGTGAGATTTTATTTAAAAATATTCCTTTTGTAGATAATTACAAAATATTAGACGAATTTCAAAATCCCACTTCTGTAGTACACGATTTAATTAATCCAGAAGATGATGAAATAATTACAGAAAAGGCGAATGAATTTATCGGTATTTCGGAAATAACAGATGAAGAAGAAAAATCAAGACTAATTGAAGAAAGACGCCAATTTTTATTTCAAGGAGATGATATAGAAAAGGAAGAGGAGTTTATTCCAACTATAAAATTAAGTGACATTATTGCTTTTTTAAAATCAGAAGGTTTTAAAGTAATTAATATTATTGATTTTTCGTGTAGATATGTTAATGATGAATTAACAGATGAAAAAATACGAGAATTAAATGAGGGTCAAGAAATGGGTATTGAAGAAATAAAAACAGCTCTCGGTATTAGAAAAAAACGTAGGACCAGAAGAAAAAAACGTAGGACTATAAGAAAAAATCGTTCAACTAAACAAAGAGCAAAACGAGGAAAAACAGTGAAACTTTAGAATTAAAATATAATTCAGATTTTTAATTATATATTAAATAAAATATATTTAAAAATAAAAATATTAATAATTTACACATGAATAACATTCTTACCGCATTTAACGACCACTTTATCGAATTCGTTTCTGATATCCAAAGTGTATTTCCAAATGATCCTGATATTTTAGCAACCAAAAATGCTCTTAGCGCTATAAGAAAAGCCAACCCTAAAATGATTGTAAAAATTTGGAATTCATTTGTGGTTGGAAAATATAAGTCCGAGATTGAAGCCGGAAATATTGGGTTTTTTATTAATAAGGATTACGCAAGTGACGTATCTGCTGCGGCAAATTCGGATAAAATTATGGAGTCGATTAATAGATTGCGGGAACCGATTAGACAGATGACACCAGAAAGTCAGGCGAAAACTATGAAGTATATTCAGAATTTGACAAAGTTGTCTGCTATGTGCGAGTAATCCAAACAACAAACAAAATATTATTAATTTAATAACACATTTTATTAAATTAATTTCAAGGATTATATTTTTCAATTGTTACTGTTTTTGCTATGTTTCTTATGATTTTGTCTTCTTTTTCCATATCATTATCTCCCTTGCCTCCCATTGCTTCAATAATGAGTTTGTCATATTTGTCGGAGAATCTGGATTCACTTTTTTCACAACCAGGATACTTTGTTTTAAATTCCTTTAATAATTTGGAATTCTTATGCGTAACGTGTTTAATCACTTTTCTCATTTTTTGTTTGTTTTCATTTTCTTTTTCCCATTTATCCTCATCTTTTACATACATTACTTCTCTCTTTGAGTCTGTACAATGAACCGGACGCTTTGTTTCATCAAGTGAATTTAAATTCCTGACTATTATTTTGGATATACCATCAACATAACCTAACTTTCCAACATTCTCCAAATCACATAATTGTAATTTTATTGAATCGACAAAATCCATAATATTCATCGCATCTTTGCAAGTTTCATTTAAAAAGAACTGTAAATTGAAGGTCTTATTATGGGAATTTGTATGAGTAGTATTATTGGTAATCGAACTATTCTTGGATAGCTCAATAATGGTTTTATTTTGCTCTATCATTGCTTTACTTTGTTCCACTAATAAGTGTTTAAATTCGTCATTTTGTTTTATCAATTGGACAATTATGTTTGAATCCGTTATATCGATATTGTTTAAATTATTATCATTCACATCACATATTTTTTTATGTTTCCATAAACCAGAATTAGTATAAAATTTTTTTTGACATTTTTCACAACAATATGTTTGACATTGTTTGCCACTTTTTGCCACTAAATCATTTCCATTTATTTCCTGGATGTGTTTAGCTGTGTCCAAATGTTTCTTCCAATTGTATATTTTAGAGCATTCGTAGTCACATTTTTCACAATAATAATTATTTGCCACTTTTGTGCCACTTTTTGCCACTAAATCGTTTCCAAAAGTTTCCATAACATAATAATAGAAAATATTTTTAAATTCAAATTTTTAATTATATTTTTTCAAGAAAAAATTCATCGTCACATAATTAAAAAACTTTTTTCAGTGACCTTACCTTAAAAATTTTTATGGTCTCAGCTTTTTCTTCATTTTTTTAACTTTTTTTTTTCCCAAAAGTATTTCGGATTTTCAAAAATGGACATTTATAAATGTCCAAAAACGACTTTCCAAAAATAATCTTGGATTTTCGAAAAATGCAGAGTTTTATATAATAAATTGTAAAAGGGGCTTAAAGAACTAATTTGTTTTTAATAAGTATTTTTTCTTTGTATTTTATATAATGTCTGATTTTGATCGCAATATTACTGATGATGAACTTTTAAAACAGAGAGACCCAGAAGGATATAAATTTAAGGTAATATCCGACAAAAATAAAACACTAGCCGACGCACAAAGATTATTACAAAATATTTCGAATAGTGATTATAATGAGTTAATTAATATGAATAAATCAAATAGAGGTGTTAAACTAAAAAACTTAAATACTTTGATATATGGGTTTAGAATAGCTATTGACAGAAATCAAGATATAACAACTGAAATAGTAAATGAACAATTAAGATATATTGTTCCAAGAGGTAAATTTACTGAATTAATGAATATTTTAAAGTCAAATAATACAGCTTTTCCATTAACTTCAATAGAAGCTTTTAAAATAAAAGGTTTGCGATGTGCTCGGGAGTTCTTGTATAAAACAGCAACAGAATGTGAATATGAAGATAGATTACTATTTAAAAATTTAGGCAAATCGTATACAGAATCGAGCAACTTTACAGAATCGAGAAACAGGGGTGGAAAATCAAGAAAAACAAAAAGAAGAAACACAAAAAGAAGAAAAACAAAAAGGACAAGAAAATAATATATTTTAAATAAGACTAATTTAAATATAAGTATTTAATAATAATATATGTCAACCGAAATAGAAGTTCCCGAAGAGTTTGCCAAGGTAATTAAGGATTTTGTAGGTGATTTAAAAACCACGTTTCCCGAATACGATTCATTAATAAGTAAATGGTGGAAAGATAAATCAGTTTTTGCTTATATTGAAAACGAAGAAGAGAGAAACAAAGCAATCGAAGCGGCCGAAACTACAAGTACCAAATTGGTTTTTACCTTTTGCCAGAAGAAATTACCACCCCGATTCTTTGATATTTTATATAAAAACGAAGATATTTTTAAGCCTGACTATGAAGGCGATACCGAATTCTTGCCGCATATTCATTTCAAAAACCTGTGGCAATTCGATTTGTCTCAAACCACACGTGATACCATTTGGAAATATTTACAACTGATTATGTTTGCGATTGTCGGCTCTTTAAATAACAAGGAGGCGTTTGGAGACTCAGCCAAATTATTTGAAGCTATTAACCAAGATGAGTTTAAGAATAAACTGGAGGAAACTTTGACCCAGATGCAAGGTTTCTTTGATATGAATGGTGTAGAAACTGAAGGCAAATCTGATAAAACCGAAGGAGAAAGTCCTAATTTCAATATGGGAGATATGCCAAACGCGAATGATATCCAAGACCATATTACCGGAATGTTGGAAGGCAAATTGGGTAAATTGGCTAAGGAAATCGCGGAAGAAACCGCCGAGGGTTTAAATATGGATATGGAAAATGTTACAGATGTTAAAGATGTTTTTCAGAGATTAATTAAAAATCCTACAAAGCTTATGGGGCTTGTTAAGTCAGTGGGCGACAAATTGGATACCAGAATAAAATCCGGTGAAATTAAAGAGAGCGAGCTTATTGCTGAAGCATCGGAACTAATGAATAAGATGAAAGATATGCCGGGTATGGGTAATATTCAATCGATGTTGAATAAAATGGGAATGGGTAATTTAGGTGGTATGGGTGGAAAAGTTAATACTGGCGCAATGGAAGCGCAATTGAATAGTAGGATGAAGATGGCGAAAATGAAGGAGCGAATGAAGGCAAAGTCAGAGGCCAAAGCTGCCGCAAGTGCTTCTGCTAACGCTGCTTCTTCTTCTGCTAACACTGGACCAACCATCTCCGAAGAGGAAATATTGAAAATATTTAGTACTGGTGAGAAAGTAGATAGAACCCCTCGAGGTGCCAAACCAAGTCAAGTAACAGGAGATAAAAAGAAAAAGAAGGGAAAGAAATAAGTAACCTACTTTTATAATTTTGTATTAATTTTTATTATTCTTACAATAAAAATTAAGTAATAGTTTTTTAAAAAAAGATTTATATATATATAATGTCAATTCAATTTTGGACAAATGACCCAACAGTATTATTTAATAAAGAATACATTATTGAACTATGGCCTACAACAAATATGTGCTATGAACAAAAATTAAACGCCATTACCAGATTAATTATTTTAATCACAATTTTAGGATATATTTTAACAATGTCTCAAAGAATTTTAGTAATTGGTTTTTTAACATTAGCTGTTATTTTTGTCCTGTTTAAAATGAGAAAGCAAAAGTTGACAAGCGAGATGGTAAAGGAAGGCTTCTTTGTTGAAGGACCTTCACCTGGCGTATTTAAGCAAAAAAACAAACAGATTACTAATCCTGTAACACTCGAAACTGTATTGAATACCGAATTTTTGGAGGGCACCAAAAAGAACCCATTTAGCAATGTTTTGTTGACGCAAATTAATGATGACCCTGAACGAAAATCCGCACCACCATCGTTTAACGTTGACGTAGACGAAGACATTACCAAAAATGTGAAAAGATCGGTTCAAATGATGAACCCTGGTATCAAAGGCACCAATAAACAGCTTTACGGAGATCTTTGGCAGAACTTTGAATTAGACCAATCAAATAGAATATTTTATAGTACCGCAAATACCCGCATAGAACCGGGTGACCAAGGCGCTCTAGGACAGTTTTTATATAATAACCTTAAATATTCCGGCAAGGAGTCAACCGCCGAAGGTGCTATTGCGAGAGTACAAGACAATTACCGTTACACACTCTATTAAGAGCATTAGTCGAGTATTTTATTTATTTATTTATTTAATTAAAAATTTCATTAAATAAATAAGAATTTTTAAATATTTAAATATTATATAAATAATGGATAAATTCATAGTTTTAGGTAATAGAGTCCCATACGAATATTTTTTAACAAAAGGAAAAGGTGAATCAAATGCTGGTTCTGAAGGTCTTCCATATGAGACCGGCTCATACGATGATGCGTTAAATGATGCTGGAATACAAAATTCAAACGTAATTGAATACACAAGTGTTATTCCTGTTGGTGCAAAAGAAATACCAAAGGAAGAAGGATTAAAGAGAATAAATTGGGGCGAAGTTTTAGAGGTGATAAAAGCACAATCAAACGGGAAAAAAGGTCAGCATATTAGTGCGGCAGTTATGACAACAACAATAGTAGACCCAAATGGCAAATATCTTGGTGGTTTTGCCTGTGAATATTCTGGCTCAGGAACAAGAAAAGAAGCTGAAGATAGTTTAATAATTTCGATTGCCGGAATGATAAAAAGACGTGGATATGGGAATATTAAGGGTGAAACAAAGATATATAAAGATAATATTACCGATACCGGTTATAAAATTCATCCAGGGAAGGTTTTTATTTACGATGATATTAAAGTTAGTGAAGAACACGGAACAGTTTTTTGCGCAATATGCTTTGTTAGTCATAGATACCCACATTTAACAGATGCTCCTGATGTTTATGCTGATTTACATATAGACAAATCTGTTGCTTTTGTAAAAACTAACAAAACAATGAAAAACAGGAAGGGTAAAAAACATAGGAGAAAATAGACATTTAGAAACTCAAAAACAATTAATATTTTGTTTAGAAAAAATAATATGTATTATAATTATATAAATGGCAAACGTTTCTAGTTATACTTTTCAAAATATGAGTCGCATTGGCCTAGATGATTGTAATAAGTCTCAAACTGATATTCAAAATATAGCATCTTGTAATTATCTGACACAAAACTATTTTGCTTCTGATTGTTCGATGAAGAGTCCTATCGCTTTAGCCACTACTCAGCCAGGCATAATGTATAATGGTGGCTACAATTCGGGCGCTGGTGGTTGCAATATTGACGACTCATCAAAACTCCAAATCGGCACTATTCAAACCCATCCCAGATGCCGAATTGACTTGTTTCAAAGACCCTTTGCTACTGTTCCGTTTTTGGGACGTGGTGCTGTTAACCCTGTTATGGAGTCGCAAATACAGCAAGGTGAGCAACTTGTGAACAAACGCAGTGTCAATAATTTGAGCGAGAAGAGTTATATCAAGTATCATCAGACTCCTCTTTTGCCAGCGGTTAAGGATAGAATCGATAATTCTACCAAGATTGAGAGTGATGCGTCGGAAGGTTGGATCCGCGGTGGTGTCCCGTCTCGTGAACTAACACGTGATAATGATTACTTTAACAAGCACACCACTAATCAATACATTTAATACTTTTAATACTTTTAGAAAAAGTATTACAAAAATAATTTTAGAAAAAGTTAAGCGAAGCAAAAATACTTTTCATATTTAAAAATAAATCCTTTTAATTTCACGATTTATTTTTATTTGTTGTTTTGTAAAATAGTAGTACAATCTATATTTTTATCATTCTTCT
>Ga0247722_10002294_pt1 | contig 9990 bp, 7 predicted proteins | sample MSEWelMarce3H_FC_FD_189094 | JGI IMG/M metagenome (GOLD analysis project Ga0247722, IMG submission 189094) | Subsurface sediment microbial communities from gas well in West Virginia, United States - MSEEL Well Study Marcellus 3H_FC | ecosystem: Environmental > Terrestrial > Deep subsurface > Rock...
CATTATTTGAAACAAGTAATTGATTGTGATAATTTTGAGGGAAAAGATATTCTAATATTAGATGACCTATGTGTAAGGGGTGGTACTTTTATAGGATTGGCCAAAATGTTAAGAGAGCGAAATGTTGGTAAATTATATTTGGCCATAAGTCACATAACAATTGAGGATCCAAATGAAGAGTTGGAAGAATATTATGATAAAATATTTACAACAAATAGTAAGTATGATTATTATAATTTGAATAATATAATAATAACTGACATAAAAGATATAATTGGTTAATGGAAACACATTCTTTTACAGGCACTCTCGACAGAGACGACGATGTAATAATAGATGTATGTCTTTTCGAAGACATGCCATTCAGCGAAGACTATACCGTCATAAACCATTGGCGTGCCGGAGATATCATGGACCTTCTTATCGAAGAAGGAAATATATTGAAAGAGGAAAGAGTTTTATCCAAAATTATTTCTGTTCATGTGAACAGATACTATACTATGGATATAGAAGGTTTGTCGTTGGAGCGACCTAAGGCCAAACTTATAGACGAATATACGGTAGTTGTTAGTAGAATGACAACACACATTTCTTCAGGTGCCAACTACGACATAAAAGATATGGATCAAAAGATAAGAGACATAAAACTAAAAAGAATTCTTTGATATAATCAGTATAATAAACATAATAATATTTTTTTAAAATATGAAGAAGAAGATTAATTTTTTAATTAAAGCCGCTTTAGCTTTTTTGTTTATATTGATTGCCAATATAAGTCAATCACAAACAAAAGTAGACCTATTCACAGGTTGGTCAGGATCTACTACCACTGATCATATACTATGGCAGCCTCCATATGAAAATGGAAAAGGATGGTATGCTTCGATCTATACGCCAAAAGAAATGACAAATAATGGGGCAATTCCTGGCAATAATATTTTAAATAGTCTAAGATGGAATCTTCAATATGATTTGCAGGGTGCTGGTGCAACCAGAACATTTACTGGGGTGAATATCTATTTGTATCATTTGACCACATCTAGTTTTTTAAATACATCTAAACCTACTATACCAGTGGGTGCTGTTAAGGTTTTCTCAGGTACGCTGGATTTTAAAATTCCAAATACAAGTCAAACAGTTTGTGAAATTCATGTTCCATTTGCCAGTAATTTCGTCTATGATGGAACAAGTTCATTGGTTGTCTATGTAGAGAAAATAACACCTGACTATCAAATAACAAATCCGTATTTTGCTCTTATAGATGATCCTAATCATTCTTCAATTAGAAACGTAGGAAGCTACAAAGGAAATAATACATCGGATTATGATAATACAAAAAAATACATATATCCGCAGATAAAATTCAATGACAATGCAACACCTACATGTTTCGGTGGAATTGTTACTCCAGTTGCTCCGCCTACCGGAAATTCAACACAAATTTTTTGTTCTGTAGATAATCCTAAAATATCAGACATCGCAGTTTCTGGCTCCGATATTAAATGGTATAGCCAATTGATTGGAGGATCTCCTTTATCGCCCAGCACCATTCTTTCCAATGGAGTATATTATGCGACACAGACCTTATCTGGCGTAGAAAGTGGTAGATACTCGATAACTGTTAATATTGTAAATCCATCTGCACCTACTACCACATCAACGATTCAAAATTTTTGCTCATCTACCAATGCACAGGTGAAAGATATTGTGGTAACCTCTACATCAGGATCTACTATTGATTGGTATTTCGGTGGCTTAACTACTCCTTTGATATCTACCGATTTATTAAAGAATGGAAAATATTATGCGGTCGAAAATATATCTGGTTGCAAAAGCCCCAATAGGCTTGAAGTCGATGTTAATATTTTAAATCCCATAGCACCTACGACTTCATCCGCTTCTCAGAATTTTTGCTCAACTTTAAATGCCAAAGTTTCGGATCTTTCTGTGATCACAAATATTGGATATGCTATCAATTGGTATAATACACCGAATGGAACTACACCACTTTCAATTAATGATTTATTATCGAACGGAACATACTACGCGACTCAAACTAAATTAGGCTGCGAAAGCCCAGGTAGATTATCAGTAGCTGTCAATATCATAGATCCTGTCAAACCTACAACAACTTCTAAAGTTCAAAGTTTTTGTTCAACTTTAAATGCCAAAATAGTAGATTTGTCGGTATCTTCAGCAGGATCTATCAATTGGTATTCTACCAATACGGGCAATACAGCCTTGTCAAATAATACTTTGCTGGTAGATGGGAATCTATATTATGCGGCATCATCAATAGGATCTCCTTCATGTGAAAGTGCTTCTAGATTGGAAGTTGAAGCAAAGATAATACTTCAGTCAGATCCTGTGATCGATAATCAGCAACAAAGCTTTTGTTCGTCTATTAATCCTAAAGTGTCGGATCTTTCTGCGACCACTTCGATAGGGTCTATAAAATGGTATTTAGATAATACGACAACCACTCCTTTGAATGGAAATGAAATTCTTCATAATGGAAAGTATTTTGCTTCTTCGATAGTTTCTACATGCGAAAGCTCTAGAATCGAAATGGAAGTTTCGATTATTGATCCATCGATTTCCGCGGCAACGAATTCCAAACAAAGCTTTTGTTCTTCTATGAATCCTAGTATATCAGACTTAATCGCTTATAGTTCAACAGGAACAACTATTAAATGGTATTCGTCAAGCTCATCAAGCTCAGAATTGCCGATCACTGCTAAATTGGTAAATGAAAATACTTATTATGCGGCGGCCTATAATACTACCAACTTATGTGAGAGCGTATCTAGGTTTGGTATCAAGATATCTATAATTTCACCGAGCAAACCCACAACAACAAATAGCCAACAATCGTTCTGTACATCTGAAAATTCTAAAGTTTCCGACTTATTGGCGACTTCAACTTACGGCTCGAGCATTAAATGGTATTCTACCAATTCAACTACTATTCCATTGTCCAATAATGAAAGTTTAGAAAATGGAAAAACTTATTATGCGACTGAAATAACTACAGGTTCACCATCTTGTGAAAGCATTGATAGATTGGAAATATCTGTAGCAATACATGATTTGCCTATAGCACCCGTGGGAAATTCCAATCAATATTTTTGTAAAGATATGGAGCCGATAGTGTCTAACTTATCTGCTAGCGGCTTTTCTATAAAATGGTATAATACAAAAGATGGTAATAAACTTTATAATGGAAATGAGCCTTTGATCGATGGTAATCATTACTTTTCTACGCAAACAAAAGTTGAAGGATGTGAAGGTGATTTAAGACTGGAAGTTGCTGTTCATTTTAGCGATATCAAATTGGAATCAGAATTCAAAAAACCATTTTGTAATGAATATGATGGTGGAATATCTGTAAATGCATCCGGTGGTATTGGCAAATATTCATATATATGGGATAATGGAATGAACGCTTCGGTAATCGAAAAATTGGAAAATGGATTTTATCGAATTGATGTGATGGATTCTATTGGCTGTGTATATACTAAGAACTTTGAATTGGATTGTATAAAATCGCAGATACCTCAAGTAATTACACCTGATGAAAACGGAAAGAACGATTCTTGGGTATTGAATCTAGATCCGAACGCGGAGCTTGATATCTACAATAGATGGGGAAGCTTGGTGTTTACCGCATCGCCATATATGAATGATTGGAAGGGCCAGACAAGCGACGGAATCAATACGCTTGGAAAAGGATTCTTGCCAGGCGGAACATACTTCTATGTTATCGATAAAAAAGATGGCGAAAGACCAAGCTCTGGCTATATAGAATTAATCAGATAAATTCCGTATCTTTATAAAAAATAAAAATAAAAAATAACATATCATGTTTAGACCAACAACATTATTCTATTCAGACGGGTACAAGATCGGACACCCAGCAATGCTTGCAGAAGGAACCGACTATCTATATGGAACTTGGATTCCACGTTCAACAAAGCACGCACCTAAAGGAATCACTAAGATTGTTTCTTTCGGTCAGCAAATGACTTGGCGTTGGATTCACGACGAGTTCACTGAAAACTTCTTTGCTCAACCAGTTGATGTCGCGGAGAAGTTCGTAAAAGACATGGCTTTGTACTTAGGTATGGAGTACAACGGAGAACATTTCATTGCTCTTCACAAATTAGGTTACTTGCCAGTTAGTGTTAAATCTTTGCCAGAGGGTATTGAAACTCGCACGAATGTTCCTCACATGACGTTCATCAACACCGTAAAAGGATTTGCTTGGCTTACTTTGTTCTTAGAAACTATTGTTTCTTCTTTAGCCTGGAAACCAGCAACATCTGCTTCTATCGCGCTTCAGTATAAAAGAAACTTAGTTAAGTACATCTTAAAAACAGACCCAGCGAACGCGTTCTTGATTCCTTTCTTGGCGCACGATTTCTCAGCGAGAGGCTTGGATCCTTGGACTATGGTATCATCAGGCTTAGGCCACGCTACATCATTCAGAGGTTCTGATACACTTGTAGTTATCCCAGCAGCTCGCTACTTCTATGGTGAACCAGAAAACGAAGTTGTTATCAACTCTGTAAACGCGTCCGAGCACTCTGTATCGACAACAAAAATATTCACTTGTGGTGAAAAGCAAATGTTGATTGATTGGATGAACAAGTTCGACAAAGGCATCTTGTCAGTAGTAATGGATACTTTCGACATCACAAAGGTTGCAAAACCAAGTGAAGGAGGATACTGCTTCGACTTGAAAGACCAAATCTTATCTCGTGATGGTAAGTTAGTTATTCGTCCTGACTCTGGAGATCCAGTTGAGATTATCTGTGGGCACGGAAGAACTGATTTGAACGAAAACGAAATGAGATCTTTCTATCCAGAGTTCTACACGAAAGGATTGATTGAGTGCTTATGGGACATCTTTGGAGGAACTATCAACGAGCAAGGTTACAAAGTACTAGACCCACACATTGGAGCTATCTACGGCGACTCTATTACGACAGACCGTCAAGTAGAAATCTACGATAGATTGGCTACCAAAGGCTTCGCTGCAACGAACATCGTATTAGGCGTAGGCTCTTACACATACCAATACAACACTCGTGATACTTTTGGCTTCGCTGCTAAAGGCGCTTGGTTCCAAGCAAACGGTGTGAACTACGACATCTTCAAAGATCCAATCTCTGACGATGGAACTAAAAAATCGTTGAAAGGGTTGATTGCAGTTCACGAGACTGAGGATGGAGACCACGCGGTTGAGGTTCAATGCACTGAAGAAGACGAAAAAGGAGGAATCCTTCAAGTTATCTACGAAGATGGCAAGTTCTACAACGAGACAACTTTAACAATCATTCGTGGTAAGTTAGAGCAACTCGCTACAAAACAAACTCCAGAGTTAGTTTAAAATACTCTAAAAGTAGAAACCCACTCGATTTGAGTGGGTTTTTTTATTATACTAAATATTTTTAGCCGCAATTATAGCAGTCTACTCGACCTTCGCCATCGCATCTGTAGCACTCTACATTTCTATTTCCGTCGCATCTTTCACATTCGATGCTTCCATCTCCACCGCACTCACGACATTCTCTGGTTCCTTCACCACCACACGGATTGCATTCTCTGCTTCCTTCACCGGCACAATGCTCGCAAGACTCTTTACCACTTCCTCCGCAGTCAGAGCACTCTTCATCGTCATGCGTTCCTTCACCATCACAGCTAGAGCAGTCGCTTTCTCCTTCACCATCACAATAGTCGCATTCTTCTTTGCCTTCGCCGTCGCAAACAGAACAATCTACATTGCCATTTCCGTCGCACTCTCCACAATTGTTTTCACCGTTTCCGTCGCACTCTCCGCATTCCATTTCTCCGGATCCGTCACAATCTCCGCATTCTAGTCTTCCATTTCCACCACATTCGTCGCAGCTTCCGTTTCCTCCGTCTGTGTCGGTAAGGTTGTATTCATAATCATCCGAATTGTTAGTTATCCTTCCTGTTCCAGGATTGTAGAACTTCAAGCTATCCATGTATGGATAGTAGTTGTGATCAACTGCCTTCAAATGAACCGTGATCCACTTTTCTTCTTCGTCGTTAGGTCCAACGAAAGGAGTGTCTTCGTACATGTTCTGCTCTTTCTTGTACCAGAAGTTGTTTGCCTTTGCGAAGTCTTTGAATAGCTGTTCGTCTGCACTGTTGTTGGTGTAGATTCTGTCCATTACCTTTCTATCATCTTCGTCTGTCCAAAGTATGGCACGACCGGTAACCTTGTCTTCTTTCATAAGAACTATAAGAGATACATTATCTTCGTTTTCAACGTATATGTCTAAGAACGGTTGACATTTGTCGTATCTCATGCAGGAGTTTCCTAATGATCCATTAGTATTAAGATAGCTGTCAACTGAATAAGACTTTCTTATATCCTCACCTTTTACAATCTTGAAGTTGTTGAACTTGTCTCTCATCTGAGTTATGACAGACTTGTATTTGTTTACGAAGTCTTCAATGTCTGTTGGTTTGAAATCTATTCCACCCTTTGTGAACATAGCCGTAACAAACTTTCCTATCTTCAACTGACTTCTCTTTATAGAGGAGATATCTCTTTTCAACGCGCCTGGATTACATAAAACATTGCGAGTTCCATTAGAATCTTCGAAGCTAATGTGTAGCATAGGACCATTTTGATTGTATATTTGACCCATCGCTAACTGGAAAAGCTCTGTCTTTTCATCTTCTGGAAAGAGACTGAAGAACTCGTGTTTGTTGGTGAACTCTTTCACCACTTTCACTTCTTGTCCTACGTGTGGTCTGCTGATGTTTTCCATTTTGTATTTGCCGACTCTATTAAGTTTGTCTGACGTAGCGGTGTACGTCATTGCATTATCTACTACTACTAACGGTAGCTTTTCTGTTTTGTCGTCAGGTATGAACTCTACGAATCCATCTTTGTCGATGTTGATATCGATGTAGTTCGTGTTTACGTCCACGTCCTTACCAATCATGTTAAGCAGTTTGTCTGCAGTCACATTATCCATTTTATCCAAAACATTGACAAAGTCATCATTAAAGTGTATCTTTGCTTCTAAGAGCATCTCAATCTTACTCTCAAGCAAGAAGTCGTTGTATCCAAATAGTTTTTTTCTCATATAATATATATTAAAGTTTTAAGATGTAAAGGTATATCGGAGAGATAAAAATAATGAATAATCCAAAATTCGAAGACATTCGAATTTTGTGGATGACTAACGAACAATGGATTGTTGATAAAACCACTAAGAATTTTCCATCAGTTTGGTTCATCTATGAAGGTGTTATGTATTGGGGTTTGTCCAGGTACGAGTTTAAATGGTTCGAAGACTATTCAGACTTTTCACTTCCTTCTGGCAAGGAGTTTAATCAATGGCTTCCGGGAAAGCAAGAGTGGGAATACATGCTCGAGTTTGGATATGATTATAGACTTCTTGATTATAACAAGGCCATACTGGAAGTTGATGATTTAGACGATTGGTGCGATTTTGAATTGGACTTTGTAAAGGAATGGCATAGGAACAAAAGAATAGATGATGTACTAAACTAAAAAAGCCACTCAAAATTTGAGTGGCCTTTTCTATTTTAAGATGGTTAGTCTTGTATTACCGTAAAATTATTCATTTCTTTGTTTGTTACAGGTGTTTCCGTATATTCTACGTAAAGATTGTTATCCTTCAATATCTCTAAGATATAATTTGTCGCGTCAAGTTTTTCGTTTGCATAGACAACTTCCATTTTTCCGGTAATAAGGTCAATAGAGTTTTCTTCTGCCCAATTAGTTATAAAGACGGTAAGCTCATCAAAAGTTGTTTTGTTCAACGAATCATGAAGCTGTCTCATTTTAGATTTGTAGTCATTGTCAATCATCATTGCCTCTTGTTGTAGCTCAGAAAACTTTTGTTCTTGTTGGGATTGTGCATTTGGATCAAGAATGATTCCTGATTTTGAAGCATTGATAATTTTCTCCATCTCTGTTTTGATAGGTCCTAATTTAGTTATAAACTGGTTTTTTTCACCTGCGATACTTTTGATCCCGTCTTGGTAGTTCTTGTAGTTTTTAGTAAGAATTTCAAAATCTAATACTCTTATTTCCATAATATAAAATTGTTTTTAGATTATATTAAAAATAAGTCTAAGAGTTTAGATAATTTATGGCAATTTTATATCTTTCTAATAGATTCCTCTCTTCAGACATAGATGGGTTGTCGTATATTATTGTAATTGGATCTGTAAACCCATTCTTCATAACCTCCAAAAATGTCTTTTTTAGTCCGGTAAGCTCAGCAAATTTTACGTTTAGGTGTAGGTAACTACTATTTTGGTCATAATGTTCGACTTCTTTTATTGTTCCTAAAAGATTTTGTTTTCTTACATAGACTTTGTATGAATATTTTTCATAAGTCAATTCTGTTGATAACCACCCTGGGTTTCCCCTTCTATATGTGGTTACTAAATAATCTGCCCCATGAGTCATTGGTATATTTGTCTTATAGAAAATATTTGTATTCAAATAGCTTTGTGTACCGGTTGTTTTTATCGTGTTTAGCATATTTAGCTCATAAGGTGATTCTATTATATAATTACTTTGTGTTCCTACTACTGAATAGGTTGCCCATATTACTCTAGAAACATCGACCTGATATACCATAGGATCCAATATCGATATCTGTATGCCATTTGATTGAGTTCCTGTTGATATGTCTTTGCTTATTGATATTTGAGAAGAAGTAGCAACTTGTCTATAAGTTGATCTTTCGAACTTTTTATTCCAGACCTCGCTCATCAATATCTTTTTCTCAATGAATGGATAAGGACCGTATGAATTACCAGCAGTATTTATCATTACATAGTTATTATCATCACTTCGTATCTCTTGTCCTTGTTGATATAACTTATTTGTACTATATATTTTTTTAAGACCTGTGATGAAATTGGCGTCGGTTTCGAATAGTATATATTTCCATGTTTTTGACTTTATGTCATGTACCGTTTTATATTTTGAAGTATTCAGATTATAGTGGTCGTAAAGACACATTTCGAGATGTGCATAATCTCCTTTAGCCACAATATCATCGATGAGTTTGTGGTATTCAAGATTATTATCTTTCCCCTTTTGTGCGATTTTGTTTATCTGCCCAAATATTTTGGTCACTTTCTTTCTTGGATTGTTTGCCATAATTATACAGTTTCTTGTGCTCCTCCTTGTGTAATGATTTTTTCAATCTCTGCCATTTTTGTAGCATTCTCTGGTTTGCTGATAAAGTCTACGTAGTTAGATACCTTTTTAAGTTCTTCAGGTTTACTTTTAAGTTCGGTTAGTTTCTTTTGTAGGTCTTCTTGACCTTCCACCTTCTCACCAACTTCTGTTTTACCCATTATTTCTGCCAATGTTTTAAGTATTGTTGGCTTTCCATCTTTGTCTAAGAAAGTTACTTTATCACCATCTATTTCTTCAATTTTTTTGACGCCTACTATTTCGACTGCCTTTCCTTCTGTTGGTTTTGCTTTTTCTTCGTCTGTCAGTGCGTCGAATTCTTCTTTCTTTTTGTTTTTCAGAAGATACATAACCATATCATCTACTTTATACTCTTCTTCAGTTGCGCCCGCAGTCCCTTCTACTTTACCCATTATTTCCTTACCGGTCTTTTTGATTGTTGGCTCTCCTTTTTCGTCTTCTAATGTGAAGTTATCCCCATCTATTTCTGCAATCTTATGCACACCAACAATCGCCTTTTGATCTTCTGGTTTTTTCGCTTTGTTGTATTCTTCGGGTTTTTTGTCTTTTAAAAGATAGATTACTTCGTCTCCTACTTCATATTTGATAACCTTCGCCGCATCAAAATTCTTCATATCTGCATCAATCTTCTTAGCAACCAAATCTCGTTTCTTTGTTATCTCTGCAACCATAGTTTTGTCACCTGCGGCATCCAGATATGCAATCTGCGCGTTTAGATAGTCCATTTCGAACTGGTCTTTCTT
>Ga0247722_10002295_pt1 | contig 9988 bp, 9 predicted proteins | sample MSEWelMarce3H_FC_FD_189094 | JGI IMG/M metagenome (GOLD analysis project Ga0247722, IMG submission 189094) | Subsurface sediment microbial communities from gas well in West Virginia, United States - MSEEL Well Study Marcellus 3H_FC | ecosystem: Environmental > Terrestrial > Deep subsurface > Rock...
ATTTTGATGTTTTAGAATGTAAAGTTTCCCATGATGAACAGTTTTTGTTATTACGTCATGTGGACACACAATTAGAAGCGCAACTACGCCAAGCCAAAATGTTATCCAATTTTGCGTTACGAAAAAGCGCACACGCCACTGCTTTTTTAATTAAGCGTTTACCGTTGATGGTTGACCCTGTCAGCTTTTTTATGGAGCGGGTAGCAGGAATTAGTAAAGAAGGGCCGCATCTTTGGCGCGTGGCTTTACATAAAGACTTAATGATTGAGTTATTACATAATCGCTCATGGATTATTGATAAATTATTGACGATTGCTGACTCGACTCTAGTACCAGGTTTATCTTTGTTATTAGATAGCGAAGATATGTTACTCAAGCTAGTCAATCAATTTGAAATTCGCTCAATGCGGGTTTTACCCAGTCGTTTAGAGTTATTAGTGGGTATTAGTTCTTAACTTAGAGGTTTTTATGGCCAACACCGATAGCTCGGGTATTAGTTTTACCGCCTATTACACAGGTGAAGTCTGGCGACAACATGGTTTGTCTTCGGAGGTGTTTAATACTCCACAAGGTAAAACTTTATATTATTTAGGCCAACCTTTTGAAAAAGTAGCGCGTGCAGTGGCGGGGGTTTCTACCCAAACCACATTGCTGCAACGTCATCATATTATTGATTATGTGGTTAAAAAAGCCATTCAAGAGCAGGGCGTGACACAAATTGTCGAAATCGCGTGTGGGTTATCGCCGCGTGGTGTGCGCTTTTGCCAAGAGTTTCCCAGTTTGCATTATATAGAAGCCGATTTGCCTGCGATGTTGGCGCATAAACAGCGTTTATTGACCGAGCATGGGTTGTTAAATGCACGTCATCGGGTGGTGGGCATTAACATTTTAGAACAAAATACGCCTGATGCTTTAGATGTGGTTTTTAAACGTGAATTAGACCCACAGCGTAAAACCTTAGTTATTACCGAAGGACTGATTAACTATTTTGATTATCCAACCATTAGTATCTTTTGGAAGAATTTAGCACAAGTTTTAAAGCAGTTTCCCGCAGGGGCTTATGTTACCGATTTATACCCCAATTTTGCATGGCATCCGATGACCAAGTTAATCAATACCTTTGTTTATGGCTTGTCTTTTGCCACTCAAAGTAGTGTGACTTTACACTTTAAAAGTCAACAAGATATTGAGCATAGCTTTAAAAAATTAGGTTTTGCTCAAACCAAAGTGCATATTCCCGAAGCCTATTATGATGCTTTGCCTATTCCTACCCAACGTATTGCCAGTTTGGTCAGAGTGATAGAAAATTGGGTGTGACGTGTCACATAAAAAACTAAACTTGCCTCAAAAAATATGTCCTGTTTGTCAACGCCCTTTTACGTGGCGTAAAAAATGGGAAAAAATATGGCATGAGGTTAAGTATTGTTCTCAGCGATGTCGTACTGCTAAACATCAGGACTAACGTATTTCACCCAAAGTAGCGCGTTTTGTACCTCCTCAGACCCCTTAATCAAGGGGGATTAATTTCTCTAAATTTCGTGGGCAGTTTATGTTTTCGTGGTTTGAAAAAAAAGTAAACCCGTATCCTGAGGCAACACTCAGTTTATCAAAAATGGGCTTATTGCCTTTTTTGTATTCTTGTACCGAGGGCGTGCGTGTTTGGATTATCGCTTTAATGCTCACTACCGCCGCGATAGGTGCGTTTGAAGCGTATTTGTTTAGCATGATGGGTGAAATAGTCGATTGGCTAAACGCGCTGAGTCCTCAACAATTATGGCAACAAAAACATACCGATATTGTGTGGATGATAGGCTTAATTGCGGCCAGTCCTTTGGTGGTTTTGTTGCAGTCTTTACTCAAGTTTCAGGTGTTACAAGGTAATTTTCCGATGCGTTTGCGTTGGAATTTTCACCGTTTGATGCTTGACCATAGTTTGAGCTTTTATCAAGACGAGTTTGCAGGTCGGGTCTCGGCCAAAGTCATGCAAACCGCTTTAGCGGTGCGTGATGCGCTAATGACTATGTCCACGATGGCTATGTTTATGCTGATTTATTTTGTCAGTTGTGGTTTGGTATTGCAGCAGTTTGATAGTTGGTTGTTATTGCCTTTTGCCTTATGGATTGTCATGTTTGGGATTGCCTTGTGGTATTTTATTCCGCGTTTGGGCAAAACGGCAGAACGTCAAGCCGATGCTCGCGCTTTAATGACAGGCCGTATGACCGATGCCTACGCCAATATCAGCACTGTTAAATTATTCTCATATAGCCAACGTGAGTCGAGTTATGCCAAAAGTGCCATGCAAGAATTTATGGTCACTGTGCATCAACAAATGCGTTTAGTGTCTCAGTTTGAAACCGTCAATCAAGCAGTCAATATGACTTTAGTGCTGGGTACAGCAGCTTTAGCCTTGTGGTTGTGGTCGGTGGAACGTACTTCGGTGGGGGCAGTGGCTGCGTCAACCGCAATGGCCTTACGTTTAAACGGTATCTCGCATTGGGTGATGTGGGAATTAGCAATGCTCTTTGAGCATATTGGTACGATTCGCGATGGTATGGGGACGTTATCCAAACCGCATAGTATTGTCGATGCGGCTAATGCTCAGCCCTTAACGATTCATCGGGGCGAAGTGCATTTTCAGCAGATACATTTTGGTTATGATGCCCATAAAATGGTGCTACATAATTTTGATTTGCACATCAAAGCGGGTGAAAAAATTGGCGTAGTAGGGCGGTCAGGCGCAGGAAAAAGCACTCTCGTTAATTTGTTATTGCGTTTTTATGAACTTAATCAAGGCAAAATCACTATTGATGGTCAAGATATTGCCCGCATTACTCAAGACTCGTTACGCGCTCATATTGGTATGGTCACCCAAGATACCTCATTACTGCATCGTTCAGTGCGTGATAATTTATTATATGGTCGTCCTGATGCCACAGATGCCGACATGATTGAAGCTGTCAAAAAAGCCCAAGCCTTTGACTTTATTCAATCACTTAAGGATGCCCAAGGACGGACAGGATTTGAGGCACATGTAGGAGAGCGTGGTGTTAAGTTATCGGGTGGTCAACGACAACGGATTGCTATTGCACGGGTGATGCTTAAAGATGCCCCGATTTTATTGTTAGATGAAGCCACCAGTGCCTTAGACTCTGAAGTAGAAGCCGCAATACAAACCAGTTTATATCAGTTAATGGAAGGTAAAACCGTGATTGCGATTGCTCATCGTTTATCAACCATTGCGGCAATGGATAGGTTAATTGTGTTGGATGAAGGCCAAATTATTGAGCAAGGCACACACGCTGATTTGTTAGCAGCTAATGGCTTGTATGCGCGTTTGTGGACAAGACAAAGTGGCGGATTTTTGGGTGAGGACTAGGACTAGTAGGGGAAGTGATTTGCCGAAGTCTAAATTTTACTCGGACATAAATCGGCCAACAAACAAGATGAGCATTTTGGTTTACGCGCCATACACACATAACGACCATGCAAAATTAGCCAATGATGAGCATCTAACTTAAACTCATCAGGAATACAGGCCAACAATTGTTTTTCTACGCCGTCAACGGTGCTTGATTTGGCCAAGCCTAAACGGTTGGCCACTCTAAAAATATGCGTATCCACCGCAATCGTTGGCTGGCCAAAAGCCGTATTTAGCACCACATTAGCGGTTTTTCGGCCAACACCTGCTAAGGCTTCTAAGGCTTGGCGATGATTTGGCACTTCACTTTGATGCTCATTGACCAGTATTTCACAAGTCTTAATAATGTTGGCTGCTTTGCTGTTATATAAGCCAATGGTTTTAATATAAGTTTTTAAACCTTCACTGCCTAAATCTACTATCGCTTGGGGCGTATTAGCCACCGCAAACAGTTTGGCCGTGGCTTTATTAACACTAACATCGGTCGCTTGTGCTGACAAAATAACCGCAATTAACAATTCAAACGGCGAGTTATAAACTAATTCGGTGCGCGGATGAGGATTTTGTGCTTGTAAACGGCTAAAAAGACAATGGATATGTTGGGCGTTCATTAGCTAATATGTCCTGTGGTGCGTACCCGTTTGCTGCCTGTCGTGGCTGATTTTTGAGCCGCTTGTCGTTGTTTGAGTGTATTATCTATGATGTTTTTTAGCGCAATAATCAAACCCAAACCGACAAAAGCACTGGGTGGTAACACAAAAAATAAAAACTTCTGATAGTCGGGAAGGGTTATTGTCCAAGATTTAGCTATATCACCTAATAAAAAGTGCATATTAGCCAATAATGTCCCGCTACCTAATAACTCGCGCATCGCTCCTAATAACACTAAAACTGCGGTAAAACCCAAGCCAACCATCAAGCCATCAAAAGCCGCCAGTCGGGTATTATGTTTAGAAGCAAAGGCTTCGGCACGACCCAATAAGGCACAATTAGTGACAATTAATGGAATAAAAATGCCTAAGGCTTGATACAAAGGATAACTAAAAGCATGAATCAGTAACTCAATACAGGACACAAAGGAAGCAATAATGAGCATAAAAATTGGTAAGCGTAAGGTATTAGGCGTGTGATGACGTACCAAAGAGACGGCTGCATTAGATGTGATTAGCGCAAGAGTGGTCGCCAATCCTAAACTCAAGGCATTAACGACCGAGTTAGAACAAGCCAATAAGGGACACAAACCCAATAATTGCACGGTGGCGGTATTATTATGCCATAAACCGTCTGCGGCGATTTTGCGGTAACTGATGTCGCTCATGGCTGTTTTTTCTCTAAAGACGAAAACAAGAAATGCTTATGTTGTTGATAATATAACAAACTGTTATGTACTGCTTTGACTACGGCGCGTGGGGTAATGGTTGCGCCTGTTAATTGGTCAAATTCGCCACCATCTCGTTTGACTTGCCATGCGCGCTCAGGCGTATTGATTAAGGAGCGATGATTAAAACTGTCTATCCAGTCCGATTTATGTTTTTCGATGGCATCACCCAAACCTGCGGTTTCTTTATGACTGACTACCCTTACTCCTAATAATTCACCTTGTGGGTTAATTGCCACTAATAGCTTGATTTTACCGCTATAACCATTAGGCGTAATCACAGGAAAAATCACTGCCACCGCGTTTTGATTAAGTCGTGCGCGGTAAGCAAGTTCGGGTTTGTCTAAATGCAAATAATCCGTGTTATCTATCAATACCGTGTCGCTTAATAAAGCATTATTGTACTGTTGGCTTGGGACTAATTGATTGAGTAGCGTGAGTAAATGTTGTTGTTGGCTGTGCGCGATATTATCTGCAGTTAGTTGATAAACGCCCGCAATTAAGGCGGTGGTAACACTGGCAAAAATCGCTAACACGAGGGCGTTACGGCGCATACTGTTAGGCAGACTCATGATTTTTCTCGCCAGCTAATCGGTTTAATGTCGTGGCCAAAGGTGCGAGGTTGGAGCAAATGGTCAATCAACGGTGTTGCCACATTGAGTAATAGTACTGCAAAAGCAACAGCATCGGGATAACCGCCCCATGTTCTAATCACATACACCAACACGCCAATACTTGCCCCATAAATTAAACGTCCTAGATGGGAACTTGGTGCAGTAACAGGGTCAGTGGCAATAAAAAACGCCCCCATCATCGTTGCGCCTGTTAATAAGTGCATCAAAGGTGAGGCATAATTGCCATTATCCCACGCAAAAAACAGGGTTGATAGCAGTGCTAAACTGGCTAAAAAAGCCACAGGAATATGCCAAGTAATAATTTTTCGTGCCAATAAATAAATACCACCCAGCGCAAAAGCGAGGTTAATGGCTACCCAACCTTCAATATTTAAATAGTTATTCCATAGGCTATTATCTGTTATTGCTTGTTGTTGCGCGCTTGTTTTAAAAGCATCTAAAGGTGTTGCTCCCGAAATCCTATCCACTTTGACAAAATCACCTGTAAAGGCTTGCCATGTAAACTCAGGCGGAGCGGGTAATAATTCGGCAGGCCAACGGGTCATTTCTACAGGAAAAGACACCAATAACAGGGCATAAGCAATCATCGCAGGATTAAACGGATTTTGCCCCAAACCACCATATAAATGTTTAGCGATGACTATGGCAAATAATACTCCAATCACACTCAGCCACCACGGCGCATAAGGCGTGAGTGCCAAACCCAGCAACATGCCCGTCACAATCGCCGAGCCATCTTTTAAAAAAAACAGAATGGGTTTATGGCGTAGTTTGAGGCACAAGGCTTCAAACGTAATCGCTAATAGCACACACCAAAGCACATTGAGCAATGAGCCTAAGCCAAAAGCCCACGTTAGAGTTAATAATGCAGGTAACAAGGCATAACACACCTGACGCATCACTTGGCTGGTATTGCGTTTTTGGTAAGTGTGAGGGGAGCTAACGGTGGCAAACATTAAGATAACCCTGTTTGTAATTTATCAAGTTCGGCTTTTAGCTTGATGATTTCGTGTTCAATACTGCTACAGTCTTCGCCTGCTTGTTGTGCGGCTAGCAAGCGTTTTTCAGCTTTTTTAAGATTACTACGGGCAGTGGCTGCCGCAATCATGACACTTTTGCTGTCAGCAGTCGGCGTTATGCCGACTAATGTGCTTTGTTTTGCTGCTTCTTCTTTGGCTTTTGCGGCGGCTTCCTCACGCGCTTTACGCCGAGCTTCTTTTTCGGCTTCTTCTTGGGCTAAACGTGTTTTGTGTGCTTCAAAACGTAAACGGGCGCGTTCAGCTTTTTCGGCTTCTTGTTGTTTTTGCTTAATCTCACCTTTGGCATAGCGATAATACTGTACTAAGGGAATATGACTTGGACAAACATAAGCACAAGCCCCACATTCAATACAATCATCCAGATGATGTTGTTGTGCTTTATCAAATTCTTTACTTTTGGCAAACCATAATAATTGTTGTGGCAAGAGTTGGACAGGACAAACATCGGCACAGTCACCACAACGAATACACGGCATTTCGGGTGGTGGCGGTGGAAAGTCTTGCTCCGTAGCGGCAATAATACAGTTTGTGGTTTTGATGACAGGAATATCGGCATGAGGTAGGGTATAACCCATCATTGGCCCACCCATAATTAAACGCGAAATCTGTTCAAATTGCGCTTGGGCATGATTGAGTAAATAGCGAATCGGTGTACCAAACAACGCCTCGATATTCATGGGGGTATTCACGCCCAAACCTGTGATAGTGACTATGCGCGATAATGAAGGTTCGCCCAACACAATGGCGCGATAAATAGCGGCAGCCGTGGCAACATTTAAACAAAATACGCCCACATCGGTAGTACGGCCATCTGCAGGTGCTTCTCGGCCTGTTAAAATATAGACGGTTTGTCGTGCCGCTCCTGAAGGATATTTACTGGGTGCGATACATAACTCCGTCTGAGAATAGCCACTGATGATGGTATTGATAGCGGCTATCGCTTGCGGCTTATTGTCTTCAATGCCAATGATAATGCGTGTTGCTTGTAAGATGTGCTGAACAATTTTTGCGCCAATTAACACGTCATTGGCACGTTCTCGTAGTAACATATCATCACAACTAATATAAGGTTCACACTCCATCGCATTGACAATAATCGTATCAATAGGCGTATGTATCTTAAAGTCTAGTTTTGAGCTAGTCGGAAACCCCGCACCACCCATGCCAGCAATGCCTGCTTCTTTAATCAGCTTTAATAAATGTTCGGTACTTAACGCGCTATAATCGGCAACACCTGCATGAACCTGCCATTGCTCTTTGCCATCAGGTTCTATCACCACACATAAAGCATCTAATTGTGAGGGATGGTCAACAGGATAAAAACCAATATCGACGACCATGCCCGATGTTGAGGCATGAACAGGCGCACCAAGCCATGATTTGACCTCAGCAATTTTTTGGCCTTTATACACATAATCTCCCACCTTCACTATCGCCTGTCCTTCATCGCCTATATGTTGTAATAAAGGAATAATCAGTCGTGGTGGTAAAGCAGGTGATTGAATAGCCAACGTGGTTGATGACTGTTTGTGTTCAGGTAAATGCACCCCACCAATCAGTTGATATGCTGCTTGAGTCATGAGTTTAACCAATTTGCCGTGTTGGAATTAAATGGGCTTTTTTAGTAGGGGTGATGGCAGGCTGGGCAATGCCTTGTGGGGCAGGCCAATGCCATGTTTGTTTGCTGATTGGTACAGCAATCATATCAATACAATCAACAGGGCAAGGCTCAACACACAAATCACAGCCTGTACATTCGCTACTAATCACGGTATGGGTATGTTTGGCCGCGCCTAAGATCGCATCGACAGGACAGGCTTGAATACATTTGGTACAGCCAATACAGTCTTCTTCTCTAATAAATGCAATTTTTTTAACTTCACTTTCTACGCCATAGTCGCTGTCTAAAGGGATCGCTTCGACATTTAATAACAAGGCTAACTGATTGATGGTTTCTTGACCACCCGGCACACAATGGTTTATAGCTTCACCGTTGGCAATGGCTTGGGCATAAGGCTTACAACCAGGATGACCACATTGTCCACATTGAGTCTGTGGCAGTAGGGCATCAATTTGCTCAACTAAAGGGTCGCTTTGTACCTTAAATTTTTCGGCAGCAAAACCTAATAACGCGCCTGCCAATAAAGCGATAATTAACACCACCATAATCGCTACTATCATGCTCATGTTTTTACCAATCCTGCAAAGCCCATAAATGCCAACGACATTAAACCTGCGGTGATTAAGGCAATAGCACTACCACGAAATGGCAGAGGGACATCGGCAACATTAATGCGCTCGCGCATCGCCGAAAATAAAATCAACACCAACGCAAAACCCAAACCTGCACCCAATCCAGTCAGTAACGCTTTGATAAATGATGGATTTTCTTGGCGAATGTTAAGCAGTGCTACACCTAAAACAATACAGTTGGTGGTGATTAAGGGTAAATAAATACCTAACATTCGATATAAAATGGGACTGGTTTTATGTAGTACCATTTCGGTAAATTGTACGGTGACTGCAATCACCAAAATAAAACTCAGTGTATTAAGGTATTCAAGATGAAAGGGTTGCAAGATAAAAGCATGAGTCGCATAGGCAAAAATAGATGACAAGGTTAAAACAAAAGTAGTTGCTAAGGCCAAACCTGTCGCGGTACTGAGCTTTTTGGACGTTCCCATAAACGGGCATAAGCCTAAAAATTGTACCAACACAAAGTTGTTGACCAAAATCGCGCCAAGCAATAAGAGCAAATACTCGTTCATGTGATTGACCATGCAAGAATGACAGGTGACTATTGTAATCTGTTTAAAGTCATAATTGACAAAAATGACAAGTACATTGGCGCAATAAGCCCCAAAACACAGCGTGTTGGGGGGTGAGGACTAAATCAAAAAATCAACAGCCCCTAGTTTTTAAGAGGAGAATAATAATGGCTAATCGTCATGATGTGATTATTTGGGATGCAGAAGACAGCCTCATTACAGATGACATTGTTGCGTTAATAGACCGCGTTTATGAAGCAGCAGAGGATTATCGCTCGCCTACACCTCGACTACTACAACTGGCAACTGTGTTAGAAAAGAAATTACAATCCTATGTAAATCAAGAAGAAAAAGACGATAATTATTATGTTGCCGACTATGTAATTAACCAAATTAGACAAGATAATCACACCATTCCTGCGGCTTTATGCCTAGAAATGTCTAGTAGCAACTGGAAGCAAGTCCTGTATATGCTTATTCAGGCTGCAACACAATGTCATTTAGTTGTTGTAGATACAGAAAACTTTTTAGCATTACTTCCTGATGGTAGTTTTCTTCCTGACAGAGCCGAATACTTATGGCAAGACATTGTAGATGACGTTGAGACCGCACGTTTAAAAGCCTTAGATAGCACAACGCCTCAAACTATTGAGCAATATGTTAAATGGTGTTTAGATTTTTACACACCGTTTTTTGCCAAACATGGCTTTGAGCCTTATGAACTTGGTCAACCTTACTTAATGGATAGT
>Ga0247722_10002296_pt1 | contig 9983 bp, 4 predicted proteins | sample MSEWelMarce3H_FC_FD_189094 | JGI IMG/M metagenome (GOLD analysis project Ga0247722, IMG submission 189094) | Subsurface sediment microbial communities from gas well in West Virginia, United States - MSEEL Well Study Marcellus 3H_FC | ecosystem: Environmental > Terrestrial > Deep subsurface > Rock...
GAATCTTTTATTTACTTCAATAATACTTTACGAACATTCTCAGTCAAATCAGTAATCTCTTTTAATTGTTTGTCATCCATAATTATTTTACTTGTTGACGAATCTTCAATAATCATCTGACCATCTACAATCTTAGTAACTGGCTCACCCTGTACATATTCAATTTTAACTTTTGAAAAAGCCTCATTTAACTTATCAAATTGCGCGATAATAGGCTTGAAATAAGCAATCTGATCACACATTTTAACAATTTTAATCAAACTCTCTAAAACAATTTTTTGCTCACCGATTTTTTCTCTAAGTTCATCGTTCGATTTTGAAGCATACGTTTGAGTAGCGATATGCAAACCTTCCAACCAGGCTCCTGCAACAATTAAAACACTTAATTCACCACGATTCTGTGATCTTAAATACGCATCCATTTTATTGAAGCTGTTTACACTAATATACTGAAGAGAATCAACGTTATTGCTGTTCTTGGACAATCTTTGTAACGCTTCAAAATCAAAAAACTGACCCACTTGAATCGCGTCTGAAAGTTTTTTCACAGCGCTTATGCAAGCTAAAGAATACATCGTCTTATCGTATACATTAATGTACCCCATATCAGCAGTATACACACCTACATTAAAAGCTTGTTGGTAATTTATAGTATACTTAGATACATCAGAAGTTTTATGCATGATAGAAGCATTAAACGGAGCACCTGTGGATTTAATCACTGTATTCATTTCAACAGGTGATGGAATTGATTGGATCAATTCATCCAACATTTTCGCTTGTTTTTTTGAATTAATTGCCAAGGTTGGGTCTCCTAATTCTTCATCCAAAGAAGTTGCTTTTTCTCCACCACAGCTTACTAGTGTTGTTGCAAAAATAAAAGAAGCAACATAAAGTGTAATTTTTTTCATTGTTTATTTTAATTTAGTTCGTTTAATTCCTGTACTTTAACACATGGAATAGATATCGTAATCGCTTAGTAATTAATTTTTCGTAAAACCTAAAATATTAATCCCACATTTTGACTTATCACCTTGGAAAGAATATTCAATATAGTACACTCCGGTAGCAGAACAAGGATAAGTCAGAGCAGGGAATACCTTTTTTGAAGCTTTGTCAAAATTCGATGCAATTAACTTGTGATTTCTATCATAAAGTGAAATTACCATTTTATTATTTGCGATATTTTCATCACAAATAACAATTCTGTACGATGAACCTTTTGAAAAAACATAACTGTATTCGTTTTTTACACCACCCTTAGGATTTGAAAACTCAAAAGATTTAATAAACGTATAATCATCCAACAAATTTGAACAATTATCCATAAATGCATCTGAGCTACATTGCGCTTGAGCAGCAGATAATGAAAACATTATTCCAATACTCAAAAAGTAAGATTTCCACTTGATTTTTTTCTTTACCATTTACATTAAATTTTAATTTATAACCCTATAATTTTGACTTCTGTCCTCCTATTTTTTTGATGCTCGTCATCATTTTGAGCATTTTTAACGATTGGACGATTTTCACCATAACCATTACTGATAATTCGATCTTTTTTGATTCTTCCTTCAGTAACTAGATAATTCATTACTTTTTTTGCTCTTTCTTTTGATAAATTTAAATTATAACTATCTGATCCTCTTTCATCTGTATGAGCACTTATCTCAATTGAAACTGATGGATTAATCTTCATAAATTCAACAAATTTGTCTAACTCTAATTCGGACTCTCGCTTAATATCCGACTTATCAAACTCATAATAAATATTTATCGTCATCACCTGGTTCATTTTCAGCGAATCTAATTGTATGTCTAACTTTAATTCCGTTGAATCATTTAAATCATTGATTGGCAAATCTGTTTTAGCAGGTAAAAACCCCTTTTTATTAACAGTCATGTTATATTCACCATCGGGATTTACTGAAAAGTTAAATTTCCCTTCATCATTCGTAAAATGTGTTTTCGTTTCCTCTATGTTAGAATATACGTCTAATTGGGCTTGAGCTACAACGGAATCTTTACTCTTTACCACTCCAGTTACATGTATTCTGTTTTTTTCATACATTAAGATAGTGAAAACTTTAGAACTATCGAAAGGATTTAAGGAAAAATCTATATCAGTCACTACTGAATCATATCCAAATTTACTAGCAATTAACTGAAATTTAGAAGTAGATTTAATTTGTGAAAATTGAAATTCTCCGATGGAAGTTGTACTTGTGTTTTTCTCTTCAATATTATTTACAACGTAAGAAATCTGTGCATTATCGACTGGTTTCCCTTCACAAATCACATTTCCTCTTATTGAATAAACTACAGTATTAGAGTCCTGAAAAATGGAATCGTTTTTATGAGCTATCGTTTCTTTTGTTGAAGTCACTGCATCGTCCACCAAACGATAATTTTTTCCTTTAGTTAATTCAACATCAAAAAAATAATCAGAAGAATCACCAATTGCCTGACGCATCATTTCATTCTCATTTTTTAATAAGTATACTGTAGAATTACGAATGAAATCTCTTGTTTTCATTTGAGTAGAATCCAACGAAATTAATCTACCGCCAACTTTTACTGGTTTGTCCAATGGTTTGATCTCCATATTTAAATGGTGATTATTTTCAGTTATATGTCTTATTAAACCAATTCTTGCATGTTTAAATCCATCTTTTCTAGCTGTAAGCGTATAGCTCACATTCGTATCTAACACAACCTCATACAATCCATTTACAGATGTTAAAAGGCGTTCTTCCTTAGTAGAATCATTTACAAGCTTATAGATAATCCCATCGTATAATGTTTGATCCAACACTGCAACTTTCGTTCCTTGAAATTTTAATTGAATTGGTCCAGATTCAATAAAACTGTAAACATCATCAGCACCTTTCCCATTAAATCGATCTGAACTTAAAAAACCTCTTTTAAATCCATTTTGCTTCACAAATGCGAAGTCATCCCCAATTGAATTTATCGGTGTTCTCAAATTCTCAGGTTCACCCCAAACACCATCTGTTAAACTTGAAGAAAAAATGTCCAATTTCCCCATTCCTGGATGCATATTCGATGAGAAATAAAGAACGTTTTCATCTGAAATAAATGGAAACAATTCATTTCCTTTGGTATTTACAGGTATCCCGATGTTTACAGGCTTCCCCCATTCACCATTATTTGAAAGATCGGAATAATAAATATCCGTACCTCCAAGTCCACCTGGCATGTCAGACATAAAATAAATTCTTTTTCCATCTGTGGTAATCGATGGATGACCAATAGAATAAGAAGAACTATTGAAGGGAAAAGCACTAACTGCTTCTTTCCAATTTCCCGCTGAATCTTTTTCGCTCGTATAAATCTGTAACGTTTTCAATCTTTTTGCCGCCAATGATTTCCCGCTCGCCACAGTTTTTGTTGTGTAAATTCTTGAAAAATCTTTGGTAAATGTAGCCGGTCCTTCGTGGTAAATGGTGTTTATATTCCCAAAGGATACAGGTGATTTGATAGAATCAACTGGCACAGAAATATCCGTAAAGTAATAATCTAAAGCTGCATCTGTATTTGTGCCACTAAAATTAATTAATGGTTTTTTACTGTCCTCGCGAGTCGATGAAAAAACAATTCCATTTTTATAATAAACGGCTGCAAAATCAGGTGACGCTGCACTAATTTTATCTACTAATTTAACATCGTACTTTACAATCTCATCCAACCAACTTTGAGCCATTACACAAGACTTAATCATCCTGTTTGCATTTGCAGAATCTGCTGGATTTTTAGATTTATATTTATCAAATGCTGCGATTGCTTCTGAATATTTAGCACTTGCTTTAAGTGCAAGACCATAATTCAAATAACTTTCTGGAGGTGTTTTTTTATTCTTTAAAATCTTGGTAAACGTTTTTTCAGCTAATTCAAATTCTCCAATAATTCTGTAACAATTGGCTAATTGATTTAAAGCCGCTTCCTTGTCTTTTGGTTTCCCTTCTTTAGATGCTTCCTCATAATACGGTATTGCATCCTTAAACATGTTTAAGTCGAAGTAACGATCACCTTTAGACATATTCCCTTTTTGACTGAAGGAAATTGTCGTGGTGACTATAAAAAAAATAAAAACAATATACTTACTATACATTTCTGTTTAATTCTTTCACTAAAAATAGTACCTTGGATTTATTTCCTTTACTTGTTGCGGAGGCAATAATTTTATACCATACCTCACCATTAATTCATGTGCTCCAGAGGTAATACTTGAAATTTGAGAGACTCTGTAATCGTAGGAATACGCTATTCTAAGTGCATCAGTAATATTATACTTAAGTACAAAAGTCATCGCATCTCCAGTTCTGTAACCAAGACCCAATGTATATTTTTCTTTGTAAATCGCATTTAAATACAAATCGCCTTGCATAGGAGCTCCCGAAACTTTTTTTATCAAGATGCAAGGTTGCAATGAAAAATCAGCTGATAAATCATGTACATAACCTCCAGAAATAAAATAATGTCTTGATAATTCTGCAACAATGGAGCGTTCTGTTCCAGAAAAATTTAAATCCCCAGAAAATAAGTGTACGATAGAAAACCCAGCGAAATAATTTTTTTCTTGGTATTGTATACCAAAGGCTCCATCTGGTTTTGTAGAGGATGTTTTTCCATTTGGAATGGCTGGATCAATGACATCTTTTCGAATCAAACTTGAAAAATCAATTGTTTGAGAAAAGAACCCCCCTTCAATACCAATTGAAAGTTTTCCTTTTCCCAATCCTAAATGATATGAATAAATACCTGATAAAGCTAATTGTCCGGTTACACCAGCATGATCATTGATAACTTTCATACCAAAACCCATTGACTTCTCTTGCCAAGGAGCGTGTACTGTCAATACTTGAGTAGAAGGTCCTCCTTCCAATCCAATAAATTGGCTTCGATGTTTAAGTGAAGTAACAATCCAACCAGAACTACCAGCATATGCAGGATTAAATACCAAACGGTCAAAATTATTTTGAGTAAACATCGGTTCCTGTTGGCCGTAAACAATCATTGAAGCTCCTAAAAATAAGCAGCAAAGAATCCCTAAGGCATTAAAACGATTTACTATTTTATGTATTATAAAAATCATCTTGTAATAACTATATATCCCTTATATGGAGGTTTACCATTTCCTAAATCTAATGAATAATAATACGTTCCATCAGGTAAATCGTCTCCATTTTCATTTTGGCCTTTCCATTGATTCAAATATGGTGCTTCTTTATACACCAATGATCCCCAACGATTAAAAACAATCAATGAACTTTTGGTGAAATAATCCACATCTTCAATACTCCAAAATTCATTGGCAACATCGCCATTTGGTGTAATTATTTGAGGAATAGGTTTTGGTAATTCTTTTAAACATCTATCAATAATTACTTTAACTTCTGCATCACTCATACAATAATCGTTATATACAGCAACCTTATAAGTTTTTGTTGTATACGGAGCTGCTGATATAGAAGCATTATTAGTGGCAATTGATAAACCTTCCGCTGGCTCCCAAACATAACTTTTACCTCCTGATGCATTTAATTGAACACTATCTCCTCTACAAATTGTCACATCTGCACCAGCATTGGCAATCGGAACAAGTTTATCTACAAAAATAGTAATTGTATCCAGAAGACTTCTACATTTATTACTTTCTACAACTAAGCTATACGTTGTTTTTTCAGTTGGTTTTACTTCTATATTTTTGGAATTTTGTCCTGTATTCCATGAAAAAGTAGTGTTTGGATAAATTTTCTCATCTAAGTTAGTTGTAATCGATACTTTTCCTCCATTACAAACCCCTTTTACATCTGAAGAAATTGTTGGATTCGGAATTGGGAAAAGATTCACTTTTACTTCAAAACTTTTTCCTGTACATTTTTTTGATTCTTCAGAAAAAGGAGTAACGACATAAACTACTGAACCAGAAAAATCGATTACTGTTAATTTTTGTAAAACTGCACTGGATGGTATTAATTGTTTCGATGCCCCTAAAATCTTTGTTGGATCAGATACCGTTGGCATTTCCCATGTATATCTTGTAGAAAGAGGTATTGTATTTGAAGCAATAGTTCCATTTGGGATAATTTTAATGGAATCATCGCTACATGCATCCACTGATATTGACGCTATCGTAGGTCGTGGACTGACAGAAACAATTAAAGTATCCGCTTGTCCATAACAGCCTTTTTCTGAAATAGGAATAATTGTATATTTCAGAATCTGTTCTTTATTAGAAGTGTTTTGAATTTTATCATTTATAAAGCTTGTACTCATTTTTGACTCGGAGACACCTGTAAGATTAGAATTTTTTAAACCTAACCATTGGAATTCTGAAGGAATTGAAGCTGTCAAATTAACGCCTAATTGATCTTCACTACAAACCGAAAGTGACTTTACCGAATTAACTAAAGGTTCTGGGGCAACTGCCAAACTTAAAATAAAGGAATTTCCAACACAATAATTTGTTTTAGGAGTTAGTAAATAATTTACTTTTCCGAAATCATTTGTTTTATTGATGAATTGTTGTTTGAATTCTTTTTCTTCTTTAGTTGTTGCAACACCCCCTGTAACAGAACCATTTGGAACAACAACGGGTTCTGTCCATGTAAAACGAGTGCCATTAGGAACAATTGTAGCGTTTGTTGGCACTGCATTTTTAAATTCTTTCAAATAAGAAATACTACTGCAAACTGTATCTTCTAATTGATTTGGTATTACAGGAACTGGAAGTGATGTAATATTTATTGAAAATGGTAATCCAACACACTTCCCAATTTCACCAGAAATCGGAATAACTTTATATGTAACAACTACACTCGAATTGGTTGTGTTAGTTAATCGTTGTGAAATAGAGTCTACTGGTATAATTTGTTCGGATGTACCTTTTATAGCATCAGCAATAGCAGCCTTTGGAGACTCCCATGTGTACTTTGTCTCACTTGGAACTATTTCAAGTGAATTTGGTATTGAATTTTTAGGGTTTACAGCAAACAAAGCACCACTACAAATTGAATCAATTTTATTTGCAATAACAGGAGTAGGATGAATTTCAATCGATATTTTCTGTGTGTCTCCAATACATCCCATCAAAGAAACAGGAACAACTTCATACACCAATGTATCGTTCTTATTACTAGAATTATGAAAAACTTGATTGATACTATCGTTGACTGACCATAAAAGGTGTTCACCTTCAATGTTTGGTTGATCAGAGATTGATTTCCAATTATAAACTGATGGGTGTGTACTTGATAAACTAATTTTCAAACTATCATCACTACAAATTTTGTATGCATTACCACTGTTCATAGCAGGAATCGGATGTGAGAATATTTTAATTGTATCACTGATTTTACTGTAACAGCCATTCATATCTTTTGCTCTGACATTCAATAAAGTGTCCTTATTCAAACCTTTAAATAAAAGTCTATTATACAAAGAATCTTGTAAAGTATCCTTTCCAGAATAAAAGATATACGATGTTAAATCATTCGGTGTCACTGAAACTTCAACGTCTGTTCCTTCACAAATATTTTTATCTACATCAGATGTTGAAATTGTAATTATAGGTAAAGGATTGATCTTTACAGTAACGAATTCTTTTGGACCTACACATCCTTCCAAGGAAGTGGGAACAACGGCATAACTTATTGTAGTTGCATTACTAGCTAATGAAACTAGAGAATCGTTAATTATTGGAGAAGTTTGGTTGACCTTGCTTTCTCCTTGGATCAAAGGAGTTTCTTGCGTACTCCATGAAAACTCACTGTTTACTGTGCTTTTTAATGAGATCCCTAATCTTGATTCACTACAAATAGCAAAAGATAGTAAATTAGTTACGTGAGGCAATGGCTTAATTAGAAGTGGTAACTCAAAGTTATTACCAATACACGTGTTAGAAATTGGTGTAACCAATAATTTCAACGTCGATGCACTTATAGAATCTGTAAATAAACGAGTATTTACGGAGTTTTGAAGAATCACTTGATCATTCGCCCCACGAAGTGGTCCTGTAATTTCTTTAAAATCCCATCTATATTTTGTTCCTAAAGGAACAATTGTGGTAGAAGTTGGCGCACCATTTACTGGTTTAAAATTAAACAATTGACCGCTACAAATTGAGTCGATGAATTGATTTGCTATTGAAGGTACAGGATTTACTACCAAAGTAAGTTTGAAATCATTTCCTTTACAACTACCTATTTCACCAGAAATGGGGGTTATTATATACTCCAACGAATCTAACACATTTGAAGAATTTGTAATTGTCTGGCTAAATAACAATTGACCTAGATTCTCATTAGTATATCCCGTCAATAAATTACCGCTTGGATTTGTTGGATTCCCCCATTTATAAGTGGTATTTGAAGGAATTGAATTAGTTGGGGAATTCGCTGCATTAAAACTATAAATAGTCCCACTACAAACAGAATCAACTAAATTAGTTGCCCTTGGAATGGGTCTTACAAATACATTCAATTTTTGTGTATCACCAATGCATCCAAATTGAGACCTAGGAGAAACAGCATAAACTACATTTTCTTCAACTAAAGACGAACTCACTAATTTATTGCGAATTTGAACACCCGATTTCAAGGTTAAATCTTCTCCTACTAATTTACTATTATCAAATGCTTTCCATCTAATTGTTGATGGAATATCAGTCGACAAAGCAATTTTCAAACTATCATCACTACACATAGTATGTGAAGATTCATTCAACATCTTAGGAAGCGGATGAACAATTATTTTAACTGTATCATCAAAATTAGAGACACATGTATTTGAATCAATCCCTACAACTTTAATCGCACGTGTTTTAGATAAATTCGATAGAATAAACTGATGATTCGCACTTTTAGAAAGTGTATCTTCTCCTTCGATAAAAATGTATTGGGCCAAATTAGAAGGTGTAACATTAATTGTAAAAGATTCTCTTTCGCATATCTGGTTATCTAAGTCACTCGTAGAAATTGAAATCTCTGGCAATTGAAATGGAACAAATTGTTTCTCTTTCGTGAAATCCCCTTTACAGCCAAACATATGTATTGCTCTCGCTTTAAAAGTTGTATTACTTGATAAACTATTTAACTTAAACTTATTCAAAGAACCACTTTGTATTAAAATCCCATCTTGAAAAAATTCATAGGATTTATTTAAACTAGAAACCGGAGCAAGCGATAACTCAAGCGATTTATCTTTACAAATTCCTGAATTTACTGAATTATCGATTAAACTTACAATCGGTTTCTCGACCATTTTCACATCTAAATAAGCAGTATCTGAAAAACATCCTATTTCATCTTTTGCTACCCCTCTGATCATTAAATCAGAAGCTACATGAGGTATTAGTAAAGTATTACTGTTAGAAGATTGAATTAATTTAGTGTCGTTATAAAAAGTATAATTCAATGTAGTATTTGGATTAATAAAAAAAGATACCTCATCACCTTCACAAATACTGTCATTAAATAGGTTATTACTTAACGTAATAATTGGTTTAGGATTCACTTTTACTTTGATAAACTTTCTAAACTCTGGACAAAGTGGTTCTTTAGCATTACGAATCGCAACTTTTATAGTGTCTGTAAATAATGCTTGAAATGAAAAAGTTGTTTTATTCAAGGATAAATCATTTTTCCAACTAATTATAGGTTCTTGAATCGATATTTCAGAAATTGAAAGGTTAACTTGATTGTCTTCACAAATAGAAACATCAGATGACTTAACGAAATTCATTCTTGTACAGACAGAATCTACATGTCCGGTTGTGTAACGAATAATTGTATCAGATTCAGGACTATTTCCACATGAACCGATTCCAAGAGCAATAATTTTCACTATCTTTTTAGTGTTTTCCGTTAATCCATTCAATTGATGACTTAAACCTGTTACACCAGTAGAAGGAACACTGTAAGGGGCACCATCAATACTTATCATATAACCTGTTGCATTTG
>Ga0247722_10002297_pt1 | contig 9974 bp, 12 predicted proteins | sample MSEWelMarce3H_FC_FD_189094 | JGI IMG/M metagenome (GOLD analysis project Ga0247722, IMG submission 189094) | Subsurface sediment microbial communities from gas well in West Virginia, United States - MSEEL Well Study Marcellus 3H_FC | ecosystem: Environmental > Terrestrial > Deep subsurface >...
GTGTGCTGTGTGCTGTGTGCTGTGTGCTGTGTGCTGTGTGCTGTGTGCTGTGTGGCAGTTTTTGTCCGTATAAAAAACAAAAAACCGGCAAAAGCCGGCTTTTCAAGAAAATTTTCTGAGTTTGCTATTAAGCAACTACAGTTACGTTCTCAGCCTGAGGACCTTTTTGGCCTTCAGTTACTTCGAAAGTCACTTTCTGACCTTCTACCAGAGTACGACGGCCAGTACCGTTGATTGCGCGGAAGTGTACGAATACATCTTTGCCGCCTTCGCGCTCAATGAAACCAAAACCTTTATCTTCGTTGAACCACTTAACGGTACCGGAAATTAATTGTGACATAACATTCTCTTACTTTAACTATACTTGCCTTTATAGGCGACTTAAATATTACCGGCCACGTTCGAGCTAGTACATATTACGGCCCCATTATGTGGCAAGCACCTAGTGGGGTCAATAGGTATTATTGAACAAACAGAAAATAAAATTCACTGTCAGTTGGCCGTTCCTATTGCTTGAAACATATTTCGTTTACAAACAACACCTTGCCAGAAAAATTGTACATATAGCAATCAACTGACGTTCGCAGTGTAGCACTGAAAACCGGATAAAATACGAGCAAAACTAATTATTTCTGCTTTTTTTTCATCGGTGCAGAGCCATCGTCTCCGGACACAAAAAACTTCGGTGTTTTCTTCGGCGCAGGCCCATCGCCGGTGCCGGTTTGCGTTTTGGTGACCTTCGGTTTTTTTCGTGGGGTTTGAGTGCTGGTCGCACCGCCAGCTTTTGCTATCGGTTTTTTCTTCACCGTGCCATCAAATTTGGCGACCAGTCCATCCACCTGTGCCATCTCTAACGGCCGACGCAGAAATAGCTCTATGGCGCTAAAAGCGAGTAAATCTTTTGGACCTACCAGCGAGAAGGCACAGCCTTGTTGACCGGCCCTGCCCGTCCGACCAATTCGGTGCACATATTCTTCCGGATGTTTAGGTAAATCGAAGTTAATTACATGAGAAACTTGCAACAGATCAAGTCCTCTCGAAGCCACATCAGTCGTCACGAGTACCTGGTATTTATTGGCCGCAAACGCTTGCATAACACTATTGCGCTGCGCCTGCGTCAATTTGCCATTTAAGCCAACAGCGGCATATCCTGCTTGTTGGACTAAAAGAGCCAGACGATCTGTATCTTCCCGCGTCGCCGTAAATAAAATCAGTTGCTTAACAGCTTCAGACTGCAAAAAATGCAGTAACAATGCTTCTTTGTGTGTCAGGTTGTCAGCAAAGAAACACTTTTGCGTAATGTCTTTGTGTGGATCGTAGCCCGCACCTAATGCCACCCGATAAGGATCTTTTAGCAAGGACAGTGCAAGCTCGTTTACTTCGGCGTGATCAAGAGTGGCCGAAAACATTAAAGTTTGACGCAGACGATGCGAAGCTTGTTTATGGATCGCATTTAATTGCGGCATAAAACCCAAATCAAGCATCCGATCTGCTTCATCGAGGATCAGCATTTCAAGTCCCTGTAAAAAGAAACTTTTATGCTCCAAATGATCTGCCAACCGTCCCGGCGTCGCGACGATTATATGCGGTTGGCGCTTCAGTAGCTTTTCCTGATCGTTAAAATTCTCACCACCGACGATAAATGCAGGCATCAAGCGCGTGTTCGCCACAAACAAACGCAGTTGGGCGTAGATTTGTTGCGCCAACTCCCGGGTTGGTGCGAGGATCACAGCGCGCGGATCTTTCGCCGAGAGCGGCTTGCTGCGCAGCAAGCGCTGCATCATCGGTAATAAATAAGCCAAAGTTTTGCCGGAACCCGTTTTCGACGAAACGATCAGATCCTTGCCCTGCATCACCGCAGGTATTGCTTCTTGTTGTATTTCAGTAGGTTGTATAAAACCTAAATGTTGAATTGAACGCAACAGACGGGGATCTAACGCGAGTTCCTTAAAAGCAGCCATATATACTCTGAATCAAAAGATAATCGCATAGCATACCTTAAAAGCGCAGCGACGTCAGCCAGAGCGCTTGGCAATGACCCAATTGCCGTGGAACAATATAACCAATCAATTCGCGTAAGCAGGAAGAAACCATGAGCAAATCTCTGGCCGAACAATTACTCAAAGCAGGCCTTGGCAATGCCAAGAACCTGAAGAATATCAAAAAAGAACAACACAAAGAGCGCGTACAAGCAGGGAAAAACGGTCAAGTGGTTAACGAAGCGTCTGTGCTGGCCGAACAAGCTCGTCAAGCGCAAATAGCGCGTGATCGTGAACTCAACTTGCAAAAAAAAGCGGAAGCCGAGAAAAAAGCCCTGCTTGCTCAAGTAAAACAAATCATTGAAATGAACATTATTCGCGATAAAGGCGAGCTCGGTTTTAATTTCACGGACGGGAACAAGATTAAGAAGATCTATGTCAGCGAGAAAGTACAACAACAACTGGTCAAAGGTCTAATTGCGATCGCTCGATTGGGTGAGCACTATCACCTAGTCCCAATTCAAATTGCAGAAAAGTTACTGACACGCCAACCGGAGGCCGTGGTGTTACTTAATCAGCAAGATGTGTTGGTTACCGAAGATGATCCATACGCCGACTTTAAAATCCCTGATGACCTGATGTGGTAGCAGTTGAATTTGCAGGAGCATAGATGTTGATAAATCAAAGTAAAACAATGGTGGTTAGTTGGCTGCTGTTATCACTGACCGGGGTGGTCGCCTGTTGGGCCAGTTTGCTCAACGGCCAATTTGAAACCATTTACGGGCTGCCCAGTGTCATAGGCGCAGCCATGTTGATGTGGATCCGCCAACAACCCGATTTCTATGCGCAAAGTTTTTATCGGTTAGCTTGGCAGCTGAGTATGATCTTGCTTTGGTTACTGTTGGCTCCAGGCTGCTATCATCTGGCGCAACAATTTTGATGCGATTGAGCCTTGCCACAACGGCCCAACAAGCATCATTAATGCGTCAATTTCAGAGCGCAACAGCGGTCAAACAATGGGGTGGAGAAGGATTTCGCCTGCCACTCCAAAGCAAATCATTCTTAGAACAATTGCAATTGCCAGACACACAGAGTTTTGCCTTATGGGATCAACAAGACAAGATGCTGGCATTCGGTCAGGTCTGTAACCGCTTTGAACGGATCCATCTTGCTCGCTTGCTGGTGCTGCCGCAGTTTCGTGGACGACAGCTGTCGCAAAGTTTAATCAGCGGATTAACCGCAGCAGGGCTGCAACGCTGGCCGGGCCGTGAGGCATCACTATTTGTGTTTCGCAATAACCACATTGCGCTGCGCTGCTATCAAAAGCTCGGCTTTATACCAACGAAACAACCAAGCACCAACCGCTCAGACCTGCACTTTATGACACTGCACAACCCTGCATGCCTGGCACTGGTCAAAGATGTCCCGGTGCAGCTCATCACGCAAGGAATCAACTAATGCCGATTTGGATCGACGCCGATGCCTGTCCGAAAGTATGTCGTGACATGCTATTACGCGCCGGCGAACGTTTAAAAATAGAACTCAACTTTGTCGCCAATCATGCATTGCCCCTGCCGAAAGCCGCTTGGTGTCGTCAGTTTCGGGTCGAGGCTGGGTTTGATGTGGCCGACAATTTGATCGCCACATCGGTTCAGCCCGGTGATTTAGTCATGACGCAAGATATTCCGTTGGCCGCACTCTGTGTCGAACAAGGCGCCACCGTACTGACGCCGCGCGGCGATAAGCTGGACCATGACAACGTGAAAGCTCGGCTTGCCGTTCGCAACTTGCAAGAGGAATTGCGTGGAGCGGGCATGGTAAGTGGTGGCCCACCGGCAATTGACCAGCGCGATCGGCAAAAATTTGGCAACGCGCTCGACCAATATCTGCAGCAATGGCAACAACGGCAAAAATAACCTAGCGCGCTATCAACAACCTACTTGAAGAAGCAGCGCGGCGACCCGCCAGAGACCTAGTCACCGATGTGACGACGCCTGGACTGATACAGAAGTAAGATAGCGCACTCAACAATCGCACATCCGCCAAAATTAAGAGGGGATCCCGCCCTGCTCTCTCGCACTGACGCCTTTCACGGCCGGTTTAAAATTGTTCGTTAATTGCCACTTCGGCTTGATTGGCGTCAATGGTAAGGTGCGTTTACGCGCCACCAACACATATGCCGCGCCGAAATAGTTTAAATGTTGCTCCGCCCATAGTCGAAATGCAGAGTTTGCGGTAGAGCCTGTCAACATACTGGTACAAAACAAACGTTGTTCATACAACAACTCAAACCCAAGCAATTGCAACCAATCACGCACCCGTGATTGCGAAAAGAAACGACCAGACCACGGCAAACGCCGATGTAACCCCGGCCAAAGTTTTAATAATCCCATTGGACTATACGGATTAAAACCACTGAGTAATAAGTAGCCATCCGGCATTAATACGCGATGCGCTTCGCGGATGACATGATGCGGATCTTGCGTGTACTCCAAACAATGGGCCAATAACACCGCATCAACGGCATGCTCAATAAATGGTAAATCGTCTGGATCGGCAATCACCGAAACGTTATCGCCACTAGCAGCCAGATGGATCTGATGACGAATGCCACAAGCGCTGGTATCGAGCTGACAGCTGAGAGTCCCGACCTTCAGCAGGTGATAACCGAAAATCCGCGGCCACCATAGATTAAATTGGTTTTCCAATTGGTGGGCTAACACTTCTCCCTGCGAAAATGCCTGCCAAGTCTGTGGGACCTGACTCAGAGCATAACGGCTTAAGGCTGGTTTCATAAGCGCTCTCCCTTGTATACTGCCAACACGCTGATGTCCGGCGCTGAGTTAAATCTGAGAACCAACATCATGACTCACATTACCATCGGGTGACAACCAATGCATTTTATCCCTCAACCAATCCCTATCTTGCAGGATAATTATGTCTGGTTACTTCATCACGCCGAACGCGCTATCGTGATTGATCCGGGTCAAGCTGAACCAGTGCAAGAGTTTTTGCTCGCACATCAACTGACACTGACAGCAATCCTTATCACGCATCAACATGCTGATCATATCGGCGGTTTGGCGCAGTTACGCGCGTTGTGGCCTGATGCCGAGATTTACGTACCGGCCGCATCAGCCCAGGGTATTCAGCTAGAAGGGGTCCAAGTGCGCGATGGTCAAACGATACGCCCCGCTGGCTGGCCAGCACCGATCACCGTGCTCACTGTGCCGGGTCACACCCTGAATCATTTGGCTTATCTGCAAACTGGTCAGCCTGCTGTATTGATGTGTGGGGATACTTTGTTTAGTGCCGGCTGTGGTCGATTATTTGAAGGCACACCGGCGCAGATGCTCGGCTCGTTAGCAAAACTCGCGGCGCTCGCACCAGACACGCTAGTGTGTTGTGCCCATGAATATACCCTCGCAAATCTACAATTTGCCCGCGCCGCGGAACCTGCCAATTTAGAGCTGGTCGAATATGAAAGCCGCGCTAAAGCTTGCCGGGCCATGGGATCACCAACCTTGCCATCGACAATTGGCCTTGAGCGCGCAATAAACCCATTTTTGCGTTGTGAAGAGTCATCCTTGCAACAGCATTGGCAACAGCCAGATGCGTTGTCGCTCTTTACAATGTTGCGACAATGGAAAAACAATTTTTAGGTCCCTTTGCATTTGGCGCTCAGGCCGTTAACATACAGCCCCTTTTTTGCGCCGGCCTGTGATGCAGCTAAATGAGAGATTAGTACATGTTGAAACTTCGTTTTACTCTTTTGGCGCTCTTGCTATTGTCAGGCTGCACCAGTCCGAACATCACACCAATAGATAGCGACGAAGCACACGTTTCAACCGATACAACCGATACAACCGGGCCGATGGCTCATCATTCAGTGACTCAAGCATTGCCGATGTCACCGCTGGATCCGGCGTTACAACACAACGAACTCGAAGCATTACCTGATCTTTGGCTGCGTATTCGCCAACAAATGCAGATTGAGGTGCCTGATCGCGCCGATATTCGTCGTGAAATCGCGTTTTATGCCGGAAAACAGAAATTTTTTAATGAAGTGGCGAGTCGGGCAGAACCGTACCTTTATCTCATTGTGAATGAATTAGAAAAACGTAACATGCCAATTGAATTGGCCTTGTTACCCATCGTTGAAAGCGCCTTCAACCCCGCCGCGCAAGGCAATGGACCGGCCGGACTTTGGCAGATGGTGCCGGGCACCGCGCGTAATTTTGGTCTGAAAGTACAAAGTGGTTATGATGGACGAAAAGATCCATTGAGCTCCACCTATGCGGTGCTGGACTACTTACAACACTTGCATGATAGCCTTGGTAACGACTGGTTAAATGCGGTTGCTGCTTATAATACTGGCGAAGGTCGCATCATGGCCGCAGTCGCCCGAAATACAGCGCGCGGTAAACCAACCGATTACTGGAGCCTGCATATTCCAGCTCGATTTGTCCAAACCATGCCCAAATGGCTCGCTATGATTGAATTGATCAGATCGCCGCAAGATCACCGCCTGCAATTGCCTGTGATCGCCAATAAACCGGTCGTTGGCTTAACGCGGATCGCGGGAGCCGTTCATTTGCAGAATGCAGCGGATATCGCCGGCATCTCGGTCAACGAGCTGAAAAGATTAAATCCGGCTTTTCGCTTAGCGATGACCCCAAAGGGCAAAGACTTCCCATTGGTGTTACCACTGACTGCAGTCGAAGCATTTGAACAGCAGCGTCACTTGCTGAAAACCGTTGCGGTAACAACGCCAACCGAAACCACCAAACGCAGCTACAAAGTAAAAAGTGGCGACAGCCTTGGTAGCATTGCGGCGCGAAATAAAACCACAATCAAGAAACTACGCCAGCTGAACCGGCTCAGTTCTGACAGTCTTAAAGTTGGCCAAACGCTGCAATTACCAGGCTCCAGCACAACTTCGATGGTTGCGACAAATAACCAGACAAAAAACCAAAGCTATCAAGTGAAATCTGGCGAAAATTTGTGGACTATTGCCAAAAAACTACGCATTGATGCCGAAGAACTGCGCGTTTATAACAAACTACGGTCTGACGTACATTTACAACCGGGCCAGACGCTGAAAGTTCCAAAGCCCAGCAGTGTGAAATCAGCGCGCAATAATAGTGTGAACAAGACTGCAATGCACACAGTAAAAAAAGGCGATTCATTGGACCGGATCGCTCGAAAATATAAGATAAAACTGTCAGATTTATTGCTATGGAATCAACTGAAAACCAATAGTACACTAACTCCAGGTCAACAACTGTTGTTGGCGCCACGTCGCCAACAATCCTGATGCCATTTGAGGATATGATGAAAACGCTGCTATTCCCACTGCTACTAATTACCAGTCTCTATAGTCAAATTTGCCAAGCACAATTTGAACTCACTGGGCCTGTCACTGTAACCCTTGCTGACGACTCTCAAGAAAAGAGTGAATTTGGTTTCGCATTTTTGCAGCATGAAGGCGCGTATGAATTTAGAGTTGGTCCACATCAAATGGCCGTGGAAGAAGTACCCAAACGGTACACATTGGCTTTAATGTTAAATAAGGAACAACTGGTGTGGGCGCGGGACTTCCACAAGAAACCAATAAAAGGCTTTGCTTGGCACATTGGTAAACATCAATTGAAGCTATTTAAACAAGCGATGAAACCTGAACGGCCGGGTGATTTTGTCCTCATGATTGACGATGTGCGTTATCATTTTGTCCAAGGTCGACAAGCACAAATCCATTTTAGTTTCGATAACAAAGGAATAGTTGAAATTGAGGTTGAAGCGATGCTACAACCCAAACGTTAACCGCAGCGCGACAGGCTAGAGCTAGGGCACACTTAACAATCCAAACGCGCATTCCTTGACCGTGGTTGCTCGCGTTGTATTTGCAAGGCGGGTACCCCACCCCATAATATCGACAATACCGGCGCCAGAATGCTAAACCACCAACTCACTGGGTAGGTTAACTCTATCCATCCACAATAGGCCATCAAAACCATATGCATGGCTAATCCGCACCAACCGACATAAAACAGTAGTTTATTAAACCGTCGTTTCGGTACCCCCAGTTGCCAGTGATTTAACTGCATTAGGATTTTTTCTGCTCGGCATTCAAAAAACTATCAGTTAGGGCAAACCGTTCAAGCGCCGCCAGATCAGGAGTCATTGGCGCGCCAGTCGGGTCTTTTTGCTGCAAATACAGTACGTAGCTCGCCAAATGCAACACAGCCTGTAGTCGGTCTACTCGGCCGGATGCTTGCAGATTCAGACGATACATCGCTGCGGCACAAATATCCGGCGAAAACCCCCATAATGTCATCAAGTAACCGGTCAGCACACAGTGGTCCGCAACGCCATCCTGAAACATATCTTCTTGCGTCAATTGCTGTGAATTGAGTGGCTGTGTGGCTAGCAATGCCAGTGGACCCAGCGCCTGCATTAATCCAGCAACATAGGCTTTCTCTGCAAGGGTAGCATCATCACGACACTGGCTGCGAGCCAACTGAAAAGCCACTGAGGCCAGTGCCACCGCATAATCCTGCAACTGCTGATGAAGCTGCTGTTCGATCCGACCTTGATATTGTTGATTCAGCAAAAATGCCTGCATAATTGCTTTAATCATCTCCCGCCCTAACCGGCTGACAACTTCCTGTAAATCGAGGGTCTGGCGGCGAAAACCGAGGTAGGCTGAGTTTGCCATTTGAATTAGACGTCCCGCTAATGGGGCATCCCGCGCTAAAGCTGCGGCCAATTCTCGTTGTGAACTATCCTCATCATCTAATAACGCTAAGATCTGTTGATACTGACGACGCTGAATTGGTAATGCCTGCAACGTACCTAATTGATAACGGGCATGTTCAGAAAAAGGTCCTTCAATGATTTGTTCAACACGCTGAAAAATCACCAATAAGTCTTGGTCGGTGAACGGCTTTCCCAGCAACATTTGCGCGGATTGGACAGCTGCGACCATCACTGCATCGTCGTTTTCGGCACTCATCAAAATACGAATGGTGGCAGGCGAATGCGAAGCGCAAAACTCTAATAACTCCTCGCCACGAAGTGATGCATCAAGCCGATCGGTAATCAAGACATGGGGTGCCACAGCTTGGTGGATTAAATATTGACTGGCACTGAGCGCATCGGGAAACATTTCGAGCTGCCAATGCGGACGCAAGCGCTGCAGCAGACGTTTAGTGGCTGCGCGCGCCTGATCGTCGGGCTCAACAACCAAAGCGAGCCATCGGTCAGCCTGAAACATTGCAAAATTCCTTCCATTGTTGACGGATCGGTTGTTCGGCCAAAAAACGGGCAAATTCTTGGCTCGTCAGCGGTTTACTAAATACATATCCCTGAATGTAATCACACTGCATTGCGTGCAGTAAACCAATCTGACTCACTGATTCAATGCCTTCTGCCACCACTTCCATTCCTAATTCATGGGCCATTCTGATCATATGTCTGATCATACTGGCACATTGGGGCGAGTCCTCAAGGTCAAGCAGCAAGGACCGGTCCAATTTCAGTTTATTTACCGGTAATTTGGCCAGGTAAGCTAACGACGAATAGCCCGTACCAAAATCATCCATAGCAAGCTGACAGCCAAATTGATGCAAGCTGCTTAGCAAACGACGACTGGCATCAATATCGGCCATTAAAAACGTCTCAGTGACCTCAAGTTCCAGCATATTTGCTTGCAATGAAAACGTAGCTAGGTAACTGGCGATCCGTTCGGTGAGGCGCTCATCCGTTAATTGCCGGCCAGATAAATTCACTGCGAGATGAGATACCGCCAAACCATCTTTGCGCCAGTCATGTAGCTGTCGTAACGTATGCTGCAATACCCAATCACCAATTGCTTGGATTTGACCATCTTGCTCTGCAATGGGAATAAAAATGGCCGGTGAAATGGCGCCGAAAGTTGGATGTTGCCAACGTAACAACGCTTCGGCGCTATCACACGTACCATCAGATAAGCGA